>Ga0213869_10001652_pt1 | contig 16292 bp, 14 predicted proteins | sample PICome_10_FD_160083 | JGI IMG/M metagenome (GOLD analysis project Ga0213869, IMG submission 160083) | Coastal seawater microbial communities near Pivers Island, North Carolina, United States - PICO132 | ecosystem: Environmental > Aquatic > Marine > Coastal | place: USA: North Carolina...
GAGAGTAATTTTTATAATTTTCTCTCCATTAGGGCTTTAAGTTTTTCTGCTTTGAGAGCTGAACTTGTTTGCCAGTCACCATCAGACTGTGCCTGATTTATTTGGTCCTCTATGCCAACAGGTTCAACTGGTACTGATGCTTCAATTACAGTATCTAAACTATCTTGGCTAGTTACTACTCTTGACCTTTGAGCTTCTTGCTCTGTCACTTCATCAGGACTTGCACCCCAACCATAGTTATCAGCAGCAAATTGCTTTATAGAATCAGAGTCTAACTCACCTTTATACAAGTCTTTTAATGCTTTACCTGGTCCAGAGCTAGGGTCAAAACCTGCATCTTTAATGGCATTACCCATCTGTACAGACTTATATTCTTTCTCTATACCTTCAAGTTCTTTAATGCGTTCACGCATTGCCTTGATAGCATTGTTATCATCTTGTGTGTTTTCCACTGTATTATCCATATCGTTTTCCATTTTTTCTCCTCTCCCAGATTTCTACTAACTACATTATCCTGGGGTTAATAATGCGATAGGCGACAAATTATAATTAAAGTACAAATGAGAATTGTCAGCCACTTCTAGCTGTACCGATACTAAGCGATTTAAATACGCAGCTTACACGCTTGAAATAAGCTGGAGGGTGCAGCATCCATTTATATTCGCAGTACGCCACAATGCGATACTCTTATATTAACACAGATTTTATCTAGATGTAAACTTTAGATTTATATTTCTGTAAGACCTGTAACTCTACGACCAGTTCTAGCAGCACCTGTTGTAGGTGCGAAACCTGATGCTTGTTCTTCTCTAAGTTTTTTTATTTCTTCTAACTGTTCAGGTGTTTGAAATATTGCTGCTTCTGTAAACTCTCCGACAGTAAATCTTTCTTCTTCAGATATACCTCTTTGTGCTTGTAGCTCTTGTAGCTCTGGTAACTGTACCTGTGCTTGTTGAAATAACTGTCTAGCTTGTGCTTGTGTAACACCTGCAGCTTGTAACTCTCTTGCTTTAGATAAAGATATTTCAGCACCAAAACCTGCTCTTCTAGCTTCTCCACCTATTTGTGATACTGCAACTTGTTTATTAAGTATTTGTTCACCTAGTTCAGGTTTTAAAGCAGAAGCAAATATAGCTTCATCTGTTAAATCAATACCATAATTAGCACTATAAAACTCTTTAACTTGTGGAATGTTGTTTTGTATACCTTCAAAAGTAACTCCAACTCTAGCTCTAAACTCTGATGGAGAAACATCTCCAGCAATTAAGTTACCGAATGTGTCATCAAAGAACTCTGGGTTTAATCCAAAATCTTCTAATGATAACTTGTAACTTTCTTTAACAGCTAGATAGTCAGCTTCATTGTACTTAACAGTTTTGTCAGCTCTTTTGTTTCCAGGAAAATAATCTTCATAGATAGGGTCTTGTCTTAATTTGCCTAAAGCAACATCAGTGTTTTTATCTGAATCTGCATAGTAATCAACAAACTTATTTATTACTGCATCAGGTAAGTAAGGGTATAGTGATTTAGCTAGTTGTAAAAATTCATCCATTTAACCTGCTCCTTTGTCCAGAACCAAAAGCTGCATTCATAGCTGATATAGCTTCGGATACTGGTTTTCCTATATTTTGTTGTACACCCTGTTTAAATAAATATTCATTAGCTTTAACTGTGTCATTTAGTTTTATAACTTCTTGCATAACATCAGAAGAATCATCTACACTTTGACCCCAAGCATTTTGTACAAAACCTCTCCATGGTGAAGCTATCTCTTCGTAAGTTAAATCTGGGTCATATTCAGGAAACAATGTTTTTTTAGAATTTTTTAATGTTTCTTGTAATTTAATTTGTCCATTAGGGTCATTTCTTAACATACCTGCCCATTCTTGAATTTGACTATCTTTTACATTTCCTCCAAAAATAGGACCCCACCATTTTGAAACTAAGTCTTTTACTTCTTGTTCTCCTGCTCTTGTAGTGTCAAAAGTTACACCACCTTCATTAATAAATGTTTGCAGACCTGTATCTACATCTCCAGGCATTTCAGGGTCTGATAGTAGTTTGATTTGTTCGTTGGTATAATTACCTGACCATACACCTGTAGTAAATTTTTCTGAAACCCAATCAACAACATCATCAGAAATATTATATATTCCAGCTTCTGTCATAGCATTTTTAATAGTTATTCTGTCATCATATAATTTTTCTAACGCATCTTTATTCATTATGTCGCCAGTGTCAGGGTTAACTTGTTGTGCTAATAACAACCATTCTCTTTCTGCTTTTGTATGTGTACGCCACCAATCAGTTGATTCCCATTCTGCATCAGTAACTGTTCTTCCTTCTAATGTAGATTCTGCTAGTAGGTAAAGCATCTCTTCTGACTTTAACCAAGGTCTGACTGCAGCTTGTTTTTCCACTGCTCCGACAAAAGACTCCCATGGATTCCTTGTAGGGTCAATTATAGCTGGGTCATATAACTCAATAGAGTTACCAAATACCAAACTTCTATTCCAATCTTCATCAGATGGGGTTACAAATTTAACATTTTTTGCTTCTACTGGTCCTAATAATGAAATTAAATCTTCTTGACTTGAAGTATATCTCAGTGGTGTAGCATTAGGGTCACCTGGTATCCTATATATAATTCCTATCTGTCCATTAAAATTCCAAAACTCTGCTCCAGAAGGTATACCTTTTAAATCTAAGTCAACTATTTCTGTATCTTCAGCCACTTCAGGAGTTTGTGGTCCATCAGTTTCTTGACTAACTACTGGGCTATCAACATAATCTGCTGCAGTATCTACACCTGTAAATATAGAACCTCCTGCTTCTGCTCTTCCTGCATCTGCTTCAGTAGGATTAGTTGTATATCCATTAGCTATTAATTGTTCTAAAGATATGCCTCCAAATTTTCCATCAGCATCTGACTCATAGTAATTTTGACCATCAGTACCTTCTCCGAAACCTAAATCTTTTCTATATACTCTTACCATTATTCAGCCACAATTCCATTTCTCATAGCATTTGCTTTAGCTTTAGACATTGATGCGTATACATTAACTAACCTATTGTTTAGCTCCATATCAACAGCTCTGTTAGATACATTGACTGGTTCTTCAACAACTGGTGCTTCAACAACTGGTGCTTCAACTATTGTTGGTTCATTATCTTTTGCGTAATCTTCTTCCATTTTTCTCTTTGTATACAATTTAACTTCTCTATCCATTATATCTTTAAATTTAACTGCTTCAGGTTGATTGTCTATATAAAATTTTTTAGTAGTGTTTAAATATAGTTCTTTCATAACATCTTCTAGTTTGTTTGTTTTAATCTGTTTAGCTTTTACTTTATACATATCATCAAATATTTTTGTTTGTGTTTTTAAATCTGCATTTTTAAGAAATTCTCTAACTACAATTTTTTGTTTGTTGTTAAATTTTCTTACATCTTTCTTACCATCAGGAACTATATTGGTTTCTAGCTGACTTTCTTGTTCTTCAGTAAGACCTGGTATTTCTACTCCAGATTCTTTCATAACTTTATATATTGATGACATTTCTGTGTTTACATTAGTTTGATAAATACCCCAGGAGTCAGATGTTGGGTCTTTTGCATCTTGCGTAAATGGGACTCCATTAACTCTAGATTCATAAGCAACAATAGGAACTATGTAATTTATTATATACTCATCAATATATCCAACATCATTTAACGCATCAATAACATCTTCTATACTGTATGTAACAACTTCCATTACTCTATCCTCATTGAACCACCAAGAATAGACCTATTAACATTTTGAAAGTTTTGTTCAGCTCTTTCTGCTCTCTCCGGTCTATCTCTAAAACTCTTAAACAGTGGTTCTACTTTTTTCATGAATTCTTCTGAAGCACTGAACGATTCAGGTTCAGCACCGAACTGTTGTTCTAGCTCTGCACCAAATACTTGACCTTCTGTTTCTCCTAAACCTAAACCTTCTGTTGTTGGTATTTTACCAAATTCTTGTTTAATTTTATATTCAGACATTTTTAGATTGTTTTTAATCTCTTCATCTATAAGTTGATTAGCTAAATCTCTAAATTCATTAAGTTCATTATTTGTAAAATCTCTTCTGTTTCCAATAGCTGAACGCAAATTATCTTTAAGAAATTTACCTCTATCAACATTCCTTGCAAACTCTGCAGATTCTTCTTGTGCTGTCTGTAATGCAGATGTAAATTTATTATTTATTTGATTACCTAAAAATTGTACAGGGTCTATGTTTATGTTTTGTCCAGTTTGATAAGAATTTAATCTATAACCATTAACATCATTAAACCAATCTCTAATAGCTTTTTTAGTAGGTGCATCATTACTACCAGGATTAAAATCACCTTTTAAGTACCCTGCATCTTCTAATAATTCTTGAAAATTTCCTATACTAATAGCATTAAAATTTGGTGTATTTAAATACAAATCACCTTCGTAACTAGGAATAAGTTCTAGCCCTGGATAAGCAGCTTGTGCAGGTAAATATTTTTCTTCTACAGTTGTACCATTCCAATCAGGGTTATTAATAACATTAGGTACTCCACTGTAATAAACTCCTTTTTCGTAATCATTTAAAATTCCAGAAGTAATGCTACTTGCAGGTTCTATAAACGATTTTCCTTTACCAGTATCTGTAGCTGAATTTACATCTCCTATAGAATCTTTAGACTCATCTTTACCAGATGTTTTTGGATTATCTAATGACCATCCAGGATTTTCTTGCAACCATATACTTACAGCTCTAGCATTTATTCTTTTTGATTCACCATCAGGTCCATAAACTGTAATCATTAGTTATCACTTTCTTGTAGTACACTTATAAGGTTACCATCTCTATCCTCATAATACTCTTGTTGCAACTCTTTAGAACCTATTATATTCCAGAAGATAGCAAACTCTGGACTTTGTGATGCTAAATTTTCTCCTAAATTTTTAAGTGCATTTCTGTATGGTTGTGTTTCTGCTGTATTCCTTACATAATATGAAATACTTGAAGGACCATACTTTTGATTTACTCCTTTAAATTTTCCAACTTCTGTAAATATTTCTTCTCTGTAATCCATATACTGTTTTAAGGGCTGATATATTTTTGATTGTTGTAATTGTTTTAAATCTTGATTAGAAATAGCATCCATACCCTTAACATCTATATCCATAGCTCTTTCTAATTCTTTCCAATTCTCCACTCCTGCTTCTAAACTTATATCTTTTACATACCATCCAGGAAATAAAGTATCTACCATTTCTGCAATCTCACCTTTTTCTTGATTATTAAGTGGTCTACCCTCTTGCAACTCTTTCATAGTAGTTTGTATACGCCACATTCTACTTCCACCCATTTGATTTACTATCTTACCCCATTCTTCTTCATCTAATTTAACAATATTTCCTTTTTGTTTTTGTGAAAATAATGCTTCATAAGAAAAATCTGCACCTGGTTCTGGAGCTGGAGCAAACAATCCAAAAGTATTTGGTACTACTTCTTCTAAATTAGCGTTACTTCTTTCCCAGTCGTAACCTACTTCATTAGTACTTCTTATACCTGCTTCGTTGTAGCTTGTACCCTTAGTTATATAAGTCAAAGCTGAATAACCTTCCATACTTTGTAACCAATTAGGTCCAAGTGCTTGACTCATAGCAAGTATTGCTGCTGCATCATCTTGTTCAAATACAGTTTTAAAGTTATTGTATAAAGACATCACAGCAGAGAATCTTAAATAACCTTCAGAGTCTATACCTAGTTCTACATCTTTTCCAAAAAATTCTTTCCAATCATTTAGCTTTTCTGCATCAGTTCTAAGCCTGTAATCGTATGTGTATCCAGAAGGTAATATACCTTGATAATTACCTCTTGTATGTAGAGTTTCGGCTGCTATATATCTAGCACCTTCAAATACTTTATCTGGGTCTATAGCACCAGAAACTGGGTCACTAACTTCTATATACTCTCCTGACTCATCTATGTACCAACCAGTAACTGCTATTGCTTGTGCAGTTTGTACTAAATGTGTATTCCATAAATACTGGTCTGCAAACAAACCTTCACCTTCACTCCATGCTGTAAATTTTTTAATCCAATATGCAGGTAGTGCTTTATTTGCAGCATACTTTTTAAAAGAAGCATAATCTGTAACAGTAACTCCAAAAGGATTGAAATGTTTTTGAAGTATGTCAAATTCAGGTTGGTCAGGAATAAACATACCAGCAGGTATTTGTAAGTAAGGACCTGCACCAGGACCGAAACCTGCAGTAACCATATTGATTGCGTTTAAGGGAGAAGAAGCATTTATTTTTAATCTTTCATTTTGGTCATTGAAATATTTTTCTTCTATCGCTGGACCAATCCAAGGATAAGTAAAATATTTTTCCCCATTAGCACCTTCAGTTATAAATCCTTCTTGTTGTGAGCCATTGACTACAAGACCTGCTTTTCTAACAGCATTAGGGTTTTTACCTAAGACTCTTGTCCAAGTAGACACTTGCTCAATAAAAGCACCCATAAATGGATATGCTAATCTTGTGAAATCTGCAAAGTAACCTCTTTCAGCTAGATTGAATAACAAGTTGTTATGTATAAATAAAGCTCTAGCGTGTGCGTACTCATCAACCTCTTCTAGTGTTTCAAATAATTTAACCCCTTTAGGTGGTTTCTTACCTTTAGATTCTTCTATTGCTTCTTGTATAATTTTTTTTGTTGACTTATTTAAAGAATCAGTATCAAAAAATTTGTCTAATCCTTGTTTTACTAAACTTTCTTCAGCTAATATATTGTCAAACATTTTAGGTAATTTATTTAAAGAGTCTACATATTCTTGTTTTAACTTATCAGTCATTAACCAATAAGCATCTCCTTGTGCTTGTCCATACACTGTTCTATACAAAGGACTTCTGTTAAAAGCTCTTTCTATACCAGCAGGAAATTCAAATAAAGCTGTCCAAGCAGTATCTAAAACTTTTTTAATTTCGTTAGTTATTTCAGGAACATCAGTAAGTTTTATAGAGGGTCTACCATTTTGTCTTAATGGGAATCCCATACCTACTGGATTACCTCCAGGTCTAGCTGATTCTGCTTGTATCTGTGGTGATACTCTATCAAACAATTCTTCTAAATAATTATAAAAGTTTTTGTCATCTACAAATTTTTGTTTACCTGATTGTATTAAATCAGCTATTGTTTTTCCTTGTGGTATGTCTTCTAGATTTACAGACACATCTTCACCTTTAGCGTTTTTGTATCTAAATATATTATCCTCAGAAGAAATATATTTTAAGACATTAGTATCATTTGTTACTTCTCTTACTCTTTCAAACAATGTATCTACCCAAGCTAATGTTTTTTCGTATGTACTGAGTGCGTTACTAGGCATTCCTTTTTCATCTAAGAGAGATGTATTTCTTTGTAACCTGATACTATCTAAATCACCACCCCAAAGTCTTTTAGAAATTACTGATGAATCAACATTATTTAAAATATCTTTAGCTATTTGATTTGTTAAAACATCATCTTGTAAATGTTTTATTTCTTCTAATACTGCAGTCAAATATTCTTTTTTAGATTTAGGATTTAACATTGCTTCTTCTATTGCAAAAATTGCATCTGATTCTTTAAGTTTTTGTATTGTTGTATCACCTGTAAATATTCTTGTATTATCTCTTGAAACTTTTGCAAACTCATCAGTTTTAGTAATTAACTCACCTTGTATAGTTTTTTTGTTTTTTCCTAAGAGAATACCAAAATATTCTAAGGGATGTTTAAATAAAGAAGACCATCCATCTGCAGATAATTTAGCCTGTCCATCTCCAGTTATTCTTACAGGAAAAGCTATTCTAGTAACTAATTGTAAAGGTACCCATATACCTTTTTGTACACCCCATAATAAATTAATACCTGTTCTTGTTATTAGTCTAGGACTATCAACAATTCTACTTTTTTCTATCCATTTATTTTTTAATAAATCATCACTTAAAAAAGGCATGGAACCGACTAATTTTTTACCTGCTGTTATTTCCCAGTTTCTAATTGTTTTTGAAATTTTACCTGTAGAGTTTCTTGTTTTTCTTAAATCAGGCAATGTAATACTTTCAGTCATTTGTTGTTTCATTGTATGTGGTACTGGTGCTGTTATTTTCTCACCATTAATTGTTAATTCATTTCCTAAATCATCTAATCTTGCTCTCTGTCCAGGGAATATACCTTCAATACCTTGGTATAATTTGTTTCCTGCTGTTTTTACATTGTGCCAACTTAATATATCACTAATCCAATAACTGTTCATATTTTCTGTGCTGAATCCTCGTATTTGTCCTTTAGCAGTATCTAAAAAAGATTCTATAACATCTGGTCTTTCTTTAGCTTCCTCCATAGCAAAACCTATCTCATCTATAATTTTACTAAACACTCTTTTTTGTTCTGTGTATCCTATAGCTTCATCAGTATTTTTTAATGTCGCCTCCATAAATTCAGTTAACAGCTTTCCTGATTTAACTTTTTCAACTCTACCATTGACTAAAAGTCTTCTAGTATTTTCTATAACATCTGCTTGATTTTGCCATACAAAAGTATCCTGTGGTGTCCAATCACCAAATAGTTTATTGGCTGCTTTTTTTTCTTTACCACTTAAATTATTCAAAATTTTATTTAAACCAATACTTTCAACTGTTTTGTTAAAACTATAATTGGAAGGAAGTCCTGGTTTTCCTTTAGGTTCTCTTAATATATTTTTGTTCCAAGCTGCTAAAACTGCATCTGTTTTTTCAGGCAATGTTTTTCTTGCATTTGCTTTTATCATATCTAAAGCTAATTCTGGGGAAAAACTTTTGGCTATTTGGTTTACATCATCAAGATTTTCTGCCCAAGCTGTAGCTATTTGTCTACCTTCATCTGATTTCATGAAGTAATTAAATGCTTTATCTCTATCTACATTTCTATATCTCGTTACACCATCAGTACCAGTTTCTTTTATAAGACCCCATTGTTTATAAGATTGTCTAGTTGATTGACTTATTCCTTGTACTTTGTTTCCTAAGTCACCTTTCATAAATAAAATACCATCAGTTATTCCAGATATGTTTCTATATGCAACTGTACCTGCATCTACAAACTCACCTGCAATTAATCCACCAGGGGTAAAAGGCTGTGCTGGTGTAGTAGCAGAAAAAGCACTACCTTTAAATCTTGCGTATTCTTGTCCTCTTCGGTTTGATTCATCCCATGCTTCTGACCCTGAACCAAAATAAGGAAACCATGAATTACCTAAACCTGATTGTTCTCCTGGTTTATTCAAATCAAAAAACTTTTCTCCAAATTGTTCTATGCCAACAGTAAATGCTGATGGACCTGCATCTCTCCAAGCAGAACCTCCACCAGTTACTTGTCCTTTTTCAAAACCTTCTGTTCCATAAGTAGGTCTTAATTGTTCTAAAAACTCTTTCATAAAAACTTTATTGGTATACGCTTTTGTTAAATCTAAATAATCTTCTCCATTTTTTTGGAAAGCTATATCTTGTCCAGCATCAACAGCTTTCTGTATAGCTCTATCTCTAGCAATCATATATGTTCTACCTATCCTTGTAACAAATTGTGGATAAGCAGCTAGACCTGTACTGGTTACCTGTGTAAATTTTTTAGCTTGTGCTTTTGTATCTTTTAATGATTGTGAAACAGGATTATTACTCCAACTAAAGACACCTGCATTAGATAACTGATAATCTCTAGCATTTTTGTTGATAGTTCTACCATCATTAACATAAGCATTAGTAGCGTTAATTATGTATGGTTCAGCTTGTTCTTTATTTAAACCCATTTTCCCTAATTCAGAAACTAATCCAGGAGGAGCAAAAGAATAAACATTAGATAATAATTTAATGTTTTCTGCTTGTTGTGGAGTTACAGAATCAAACTTTATTTCTTTTTGTTTGTTTTGTAAATATTTTTCTTCTATAGAATTTAGTTCAGCTTTTTTAGATTTACTGAATCCCTGATAAGAACTCATACTGTTCTAATTAATATATTTAATATATCATCATTAAATCCAGATTGTACATAAGCAGATACCATATCTGAATTTCTAAACTCTACATTAGGTCTTGCAATAGGAAAACCATTTTCATCTTGAACAGTAATATTTTGTGGTCTTAAAGGCATAGCTCCAGTTAAAATGTTTTCATCTGCATTTTCTGTAGCTCTATCTAAATTACCTAATTGCATTTGTGGCAAACCTTGTGCTTGTGCTTGTCTTAAAGTAGACTCTCTAGCTGTGCTAGGTAACCCACCACCCTCTGAAATTTGTGCTTTAATATTTTGACCTTCACCATAAGTAGAACCAGCAGTTAATCCTTCAATCATACCTCTACTGGTATCCTGCGTGTTTCTACCTGCAGGTGGTAAGTTAGTACTTCTACCATCAAATGCAGCTTTTTGTCTATTTCTTAAAGTAGACTCTCTAGCTGTAGCTTGTTCTTTTTTTTTGTTACTCCTGGTCGCCATCTTCATCCTCTTCTTCAAAAAATGTAAAAGTAGAACTTATAATCATATAACCAAAAGGAAATACCATTGGTGGCATTTGGTCTGTATATGCTTTACTTTGAATGTTTTCCTTTAAAATAATATCATCACCTAACTCATCAACATCAAATAGACAGAAATCTACTATCTCTTCAAATTTATTATCTATAGACATTATCCTCCTAGTCCACCAAGTAATTGGGCTATGCCGGGTGGAGGACCTTGTGGTGGCAAGGCACCTCCTCCAAGCAATTCTTGTTCAGGTTGTGGTATCTCTGGCTCTTCTGCTGTAAAGAACTTATCTAAAATATTTTGCATATCATCTGGATTCTTTCTTATCTGCACAACAGCCATAGTTGCTTTAGGGTCACCACTTTGTGCCTGTGCTAACAATGTATCAAACAGTATGTTATCTGCTTTTTCTTTTACAATTCTATCGTTCACTCTAACAAGGTTATCTAAACCATCAAGGTTTTCTTGTAGCGTTTGTTTGTCAATAATACCAGCTTGTAGTAACTGTAATCCTGTCACTATCTTTTGTGGTTCATCATAACCAGCCATAGCTCCATAGACTCTTCGTGTCTTGTAAGATGTTATGTCTTTACCTGGGTCGTATGTTTCTGAATAGAAAGTATTATCCATATAACCAGATAGTGATTTAGAATTACCACCATACATTTTTGCATCCCACTCTAATCGCTTAGTGTCAATCATCTCTATAGCATCAGACATTACTGTGTGATACTCTCTAATCATAAGTGACATAGATGCACCGAGTTCTTCAAGTCCTCTACCAGTAGCAAATGCTAGTGGTGACTGTGAATCATCAGTTGTAGGATATGAACCACCAACACGAAGTTGTCGTTCTATTCTATCTATTTGTTGGAAAATCTGATAAGGAACATTAGATGCTGGTTTAGAAACTTGTGTTCCTGGAGCTAGATAGTTTACTGCAAATCTACCTTTTCTATATTGTCCAGATTCTATCTCTCCAGAAATGTTAGTTTCTGTAAACACTGCATCTTCCATTGCTATTATTGACATCACATTAATCTTTGCCATAGAAGCCATAAGTCCTATGATTTGGTCATACTGTCCTTGCAATCTATCAAAGCTAAATTTCTTAGCTATAACAAATGCAGGTCCACTATCAAGTGGGTTTGGTATGAAGTCAAGAATAGTTGCAGAGGTCATGTGGAAAATGTATGTACCTTCTAAGTTGTAATACTCTGCAATTAAGTCACCTTCGTTATTGCTGTTAGCCCAAGAACCATTATACGAATCTGTATATGCAGAAGCATACGCACTACCTACACCTTTAAAGTCTGTGTTGTACGCATCCTTAGACATAATCTTTTCTGCAAATTGTGGATAAGTTCTTGCAAGAGCTTCTTTAGGAACTCTTCTCACAATAGCCATATCTTTAGGTTGTTGGTCTGCACCAAAGTAACCAGGGTAACAGTTGTATGGGTCACGAAGTTCTGCACAAGGGTATGGTGTACCATTAGCATCTTTCTTTTCTCTAATTACCCATACAGAGAAACCATAACCTGGTAGCCATCTACCAACTTGTGGCATTTGTAAATCTAGTTTTTGTACCTCATCATACGCATTAACAATCCTGCCAATCTTTTCGGCTTTCTGTCTTGCTCTATCGCTATCCTTACCATTAGGTACATCTACTTTTAAATTAGGAATACGACCAATCTTTTGTGATAAATGCTCTAGACCAGACATCATAAGGTTTGGTACAGGTACTTGCCAGTCTTGGAAACCTTTTAGGTTATCACCTAGTAACGCCTGTATACCATCAGGTCCACCATTCATAATTGCACGAATACGACCTCTAGTACTGTAAGAAGCCTGGTTATCAAAATGCAAATTAGTAATTGCATGTGTTAATTGTTCAGGTGTCATTCTATCCCCAAGGGCTTTCGTTCATATCTGTTATATCCCATTCTCCAAAACTAGGTTCATAATCTAATCCTACTTCAGCTAATCGTTCTTTACCAAGCCTTCTTACAACTTTCATAGGAAACCAACTAGCCATAACGACATCTGATTTATAACTTCTAGCCTTACTAGCCTTACTAGCAGCACTTGAGAAATAAATTAGTTGCCTACGATATATATTACTCTTAGTTTCGCTTTCTGTATCACCATAAGGTAGATTTATTAATTTTCGTTCAAACAACTGTTGCATGCTTCCAACACCATAGATAGGGTCAAACTTATTCTTTTGTGTCTGATGTCCTTCTAAGTGAATACCATTTCTACCACAGTAATCTTTTAACTCTGTATCTTGTCTAATAGCTCTTTGAAAACCATTCTCTTCAATAACCCAATGTGCAAGTCCATACTTGTCGTGCCATTTTTTTATAGACTTACGAGCTTGTATAACACCACCACCTTGTTCGTTTTCTATATCTACTAAGTACATCATTCCTGATTCTGGATTTGCAGCCCATAGGAAACAAGCCTGGAATCCTGTAGATGCTGGGTCAAGTCCTGCTATCAAATGTGTTCCAGCAGGTACCTGCCCAATAACTCGGTTAACATCTCTACACTGGTCTATATCTTCAGAGTTAAACATAGTAATACCTTCAACAAATGCTTTGTTAAGATACACCATCTCAAAAATTGCTCTACCTCCAGTTGTATCAGCGTTTGCTTTCTGACCCATCAACCATTTGTAAGTTCGTTTACTAGCCCACAACATACAGTCTTGATGTACTTCAAACTCTGTTTCTGGTAGTACACACTCCAAACTATGTGCTTCTTCTACGCGTGTTTCAAACTGTGGGTTCTCTAAAAGAAAGTTATATAAATCCTCTGGATGCTGTCTAGAACCAATAACAACTACAGCAGTATGTTCCTCTTTCCTGGAAGATAATGTTGTAGTCCACCATTGCCTAGTCTGCTCTCTAGCACTTGGTTGTATAGTTGTACCATGGTCCTCAATATCATCAGCAATAATTAAGTCACAGTCACGAGAGAGAATCTTACCACCTTTACCAACAGCTACCATTGTCGGACTCTTAATACCTGTAATACTTCTAGTACCTACAGTAAACTGTCCAGAACTCCAAGACTTACCACTTCGTACTTTAGGTTGGAACTTTACACCTGGTCCACATATCTCTTCTATTAAAGTTTCGTTATTCTCTAACTGGTCAAGTACAGAACCTACAGCGTTCTTTGCTATGTCCTCATTACCACCAACCCACATAATTCTAATGTTAGGGTTTTTACATATCTGCCATACAGCAAAATGTGTCAGTAAGTCAGTCTTGCCATGTCGTGGTGGGCTAAGTATCATTTGTTGTCCACCTGTGTCTATAGCATGTACGATGTCATTAATCCAACCTTCGTGAAACTCTGCTGTTTCGTATAGGTCACCTGTTTCTGTTTTAAAATACCTATCTCTAAAATCTTTAAAGTCTTCTAAGGATTTAATAGTTTCTGATGATACTTCCCAATCTTCTCTTGCTTCTACTACTTGTTTATCTTGCTGATACGCTGTATACATTTTTGTCACAACACTTCTAGCAATATCCATCTTGTCAGCAACTTGTTGGTGTGTAAATTTTTTATTCTCTAATGCAACAGCATACTCTTTGACAAACTCTTCATAGTGTTGTCCTCTAGCTGCTGCTGTTTCTTTTGGTCTAACAGGAGGTTTATCTTTTTTATTTTTTAAATAGAAAAATCTATTCTTACATTTCTGTGAACAATACACAGAGTTATTTCTACTTTGCTTTCTACACTGCTCCCCAATAACATCATTGAGTTTACATACTGGTCTAGGCATTATTTATTTTTTATTTTTAGGAAGTTTTTTTATTTTTCCATTTTCTGTTCTAGCAAACCTATGTGTCTTTGTTTCTCTACTAGGGATAAGGGTGCCACTATATCTTTTACCACCATACATCCAACTTACTTTAGCCATGCTCTCTCCTTACCAAGCTCTACACGACCAATATCGTGCAGATGTTTTATCCTTAGCTGTGCTGCATTTGTGTCTAGCACGAAACGAAGCACGAGCTTTAGGATTGTTTTTCCTAATCTTCATATTAGGGTCGCCAAACATTATTTTCTTGACTTTCCCATTTTTCATTACAAAGACTTTAGACTTCTTACGACCATAGCCAGGCTCACCCTTTCGTATAGGGCTAGGTGAATTTAACTTCACTTTCATTCCTCGCCATTCAGCCATTACTTCCTCTTCTTAACCTTATTTTTTTTCATCCCTTTTTTAGGACTGTATCCTTTTTTTGGCATTGTATCTCCTATACTATATGTTATATGAGTGATTACATAAAAGGTAATAAATATCCTAATAGCAAACCCTCTACTTCCTATAGTAGTGGAAGAGTCTGCGTTGACAAAGGATGTCAGACAGTTATTTCTAAGTACAATAAATTTAAACATTGTAATAAACACATACCTAGAACTTATCCAAGAATAAAAGGCAGACAGGCTCCTACTGGGTTACAAGAACCATTGGAGTAAAAAAATTTTTTTATTCAAAGAAACTCTCTAAATCATTCTCACTACAGTTAGGACATAAACCATTCTGTAATTTATCTGCCCAAAAAGGATTCAGGCACTGGTCACAATCTTGTACAGGTATCTCTTCACTCATATTAGTACTATAGCATACCCTAGACTAGCTAGGGCAACAAGGGAGGAATACATTGAATAATGTATACTTTCAGTATATCATCTAATTCTTGCATAAGTAAAAATAAGTATTATAGTTAAAGTATAAACAAGGCAATCAAAAGTTGTTACAGGTGAAGTTGGCATCAGGAGTCAGAAAGCTGGGAATCGGTCATACGATACACTAGGAAGGCAAACCCAGTACCCAAGGACAACACAGAGATTTCTTTCAGGCTTACCCACTACATTAGCCTGTTACGACCAAATCCCCCTACACCTACTACACTAACTTATATGAAATGCACAGAGTGCAAAGAACAACTCAAACAAGCAACAAGTAATTCTTATTACTGTGTTTCTTCTTTATCTATATGTTCACAATCAACAAAGATTGTGTATATTACAGAATAGTAATTACACACTTTTTTCATACAGTTTGTTCTACTTACATATAGTGTTCCTACATATACAAATACACACCTTCATATTGACATATCCATTTGTTTTACTTGCTCTATTGGTAGTTTTTACCAATCTTAACTTAATCTAAATACATTACTAGAACATCTGTTCTATTGTGTGTATCTTATGTGTGGTTCTGTAGAGTTAGGGTTAAAGATTAACTAGAACAACCCCCTATACCTTTTAAACTCTCTCCCCCAAAATCTAAACCATTACTCTAGATAAAATATTACTTAATAACTTGACAACATATATAGTCATGTGAGATACTGGTATAACAAACAAAGGGAGAATAAGACAATGACTAAAAAACATTTTGAGATGATTGCAGAAGTTTTAAAGACTAGGGCTAATGCAGTCTTAAACAATGAAGTAAGTTTAGATTCTAAGCACTATGCTTTATTTGAATTAAGAAATACCATGTACCATTTAGGTGAAGAATTTACACAAGTAAATATTAATTTTGATACAGGTAAATTCTATAAGGCTTGTGAAGTTCAAGAAAAATTAGAAATAATATTAAAAGAACTAGGGGCACGAGTTTAATTAATCTAACATTCTCGCAGGGCATTCAATGAGTGCCTTGTAGGAATCTTAGAGAGATTCAATAACAAAGGAGAATAAATGAGTT
>Ga0213869_10001658_pt1 | contig 16246 bp, 11 predicted proteins | sample PICome_10_FD_160083 | JGI IMG/M metagenome (GOLD analysis project Ga0213869, IMG submission 160083) | Coastal seawater microbial communities near Pivers Island, North Carolina, United States - PICO132 | ecosystem: Environmental > Aquatic > Marine > Coastal | place: USA: North Carolina...
CGTCTCCACAGTGTGCTTGTCGACCCGCTGCTTCAGCGGGGCAACTGGGAACTTCCGACGAGCCAGGCGATCGAAATCATCCTCCAACCCGGCGTCACTGACAGCGGCGCCGAAGCTGTGCGGCATGCTTGCGGCACCTTGGGTATTGACATCGATTCGGCTGCGACGGGCCTGCGCATTTGCTTCGACGACGATCTCGCAAATGACGTGGCTTCCGACATCGTCGAACGCATCGTGGCGAACACGATCATCGAACGATGGGTGTGGGGAACGATTGAACCTGCACACCCAGGCGGCGCAGATATCCGTTCAACGGCCGTGATCATTCCGATTCGCGGGGCGGACGAGACACGACTTGCCGAAATCAACGTCGAGCGGGCCTTGTACCTCGATCCGGAAGAGATGGTGGTGATTCGTGATTACTTCGTTGGGTTGGATCGTGACCCCACTGACCTTGAGTTAGAGACGTTGGGTCAGACGTGGAGTGAGCACTGCGCCCACAAGACCTTCCGCGCTGCGATAGATGCGACAGGTGGTCCTGACGGCGGGCGTGCCATCGAACCGCTGATGCAGCAACTGCGGCTATGCACCGAGACTATCGATGCGCCTTTTGTACGCTCGGCCTTTATCGGCAATGCCGGTGTCGTCGAGTTTCGCAAAGGAATCACCATTGCCCTCAAAGCAGAGACGCACAACCATCCATCTGCAGTCGAACCGTTTGGTGGAGCCAACACCGGTGTCGGCGGCGTAATTCGTGACGTGCTGGGTATCGCACACAAGCCCATTGCGATTACTGACATCTTGTGTTTTGGGCCAGCTGACCTGCCGCTGAGCGACCTTCCGAACGGGTCGTTACATCCGCGCCGTATCCGTGAAGGTGTCATCGACGGTGTTGCTGACTATGGCAACAAGATCGGGTTACCCACCGTGGCCGGTGCGATCTTGTACGACCCGGCATACACAACAAATCCACTGGTGTTTGCCGGCTGCATTGGCACGTCTCCGGCGCGGCCTCTACATGAGGGACCCCATGCCGGCGATCGCGTTCTGGTGCTCGGCGGCGCAACTGGCCGAGACGGCATTCGAGGTGCGACGTTCTCTTCGGCGACAATGGATGCAAGTACTGGCGAGATCGCAGGCGCGAGTGTTCAGATCGGTGATCCAATTACCGAAAAACTGCTGATCGATGTGTTGATTGGTGCGGAAGACTTGTATTCGTCGATCACGGACTGCGGAGCCGGCGGTCTTTCCTCAGCAGTAGGCGAAATGGCAGAAGGCATCGGCGCCGACGTGGATTTGGATCTTGTGCCCCGGAAATACCCTGGCCTCGAGCCCTGGGAGGTCTGGCTTAGCGAGGCGCAAGAGCGCATGGTTATCTCGGTGCCAACGCGGAACGTCAGTGCCATCCACAATCGCTGCAAGCGCGTGGGCGTTGGCGTGGCCGACATCGGGGCGTTCACCGGCGATGGCGTTCTGACAGTCCGATCAGGCGGCACGCCGGTGGCCGAGATCGACACGGCGTTCCTGCACGACGGTCGTCCGCAGCGACGCATGAATGCCGTTTTGCCCAAGCCTGATCGATCCCCATCGATCACTCGGAAGGTGGCCGATCCGAGAGCCGCGTTAATCGCGCTGCTGTCACATCCCAATATTTCGAGTAAGGCAACTACGATTCACCGCTACGACCACGAAATTTTGGGGTCAACGGTGATACGTCCGCTCATCGGCGCCGCAGGTGATGGGCCAGCTGACGGTGTGGTCTTGGCCGAACCGCTGGCTGAGCACGGCATTGCGATTGGTATTGGCGTCAACCCCTGGTACGGAATCCACGACCCTGAAGCAATGGCCTACGCCGTCGTTGATGAGGCAATTCGAAACGTGGTCGCAGTTGGGGCTGACCCCGACATGGTGGCACTGCTCGACAACTTTTCGTGGGGTGATCCGCGACGTCCCAGCACTCTGGGCGAGCTCGCCGCTGCGGTCGAGGGCTGTTGCGCGGCGGCATACATGTACAACGCTCCGTTTGTGTCAGGCAAAGACAGCCTGAACAATGAGTACATCGGCAACGATGGAAAGCCACACGCCGTACCGCCGACGCTCGTCATCACTGCGGTCGCACATGTACCTGACGCCAATCAGTGCGTTACGCCTGATCTGGTTGAGGCCGGCAATGTGCTAATGCTCCTAGGATCTACCGAGCCCGAATTTGCCGGGTCTCACTTAGATAAGGTGTATGGGGCTCCCCCAGTGGCCGGGACCGCTCCCGCTCCAGACCCTGATGCCCCCAATCGGTACCGCCATCTCCACACCGCCATTCAGGCCGGACTGGTCGCGTCTTGCCATGACGTGAGCGAAGGCGGGCTGGCCGTCGCTCTCGGAGAGATGTGCCTTGCCGGTCGCCTCGGCGCCACCGTCAACGTGTTACCGCACGACGATCTCTCAACCTCGCTGTTCAGCGAGTCCCTAGGCCGCTTGGTCGTCGAAATTGAACCGCGCAGTGTCGCGGCCTTCAAGCGAATTATGGACGACGCCTGTCTTCAAATCGGTGAAGTCAACGAGTCCGGCTTGTTGTCCTTACCTGGGGTCGAGCCAATTTTGGTCGCCGATCTGGCTGACGCGTTCAACCACGAGGCCTATGCCACCGACAACGGACTGCAGGCGAAATAATGAGCCAGGTTCCCGCCGTCATTATCGCTGGACCCGGCACGAACCGCGACGGCGACGTGCGTCAAGCCCTCGAATTGGTAGGCGCCAACGCAAAAACCGTATTGGCGAGCGAGCTCGTTGAGCGGCCGCGGCTTTTAGGCGACTACCGGCTAGGCGTTGTTGCCGGCGGGTTTAGCCACGCCGATTCGTTGGGTGCAGGACGCATGCTGGCACTCGACTTGATGCTCGGTTTAGGCGATGAACTGCGCGACTTTGTTGCGAACGGTAGGCCGCTCATCGGCATCTGTAATGGCTTTCAGGTGCTGACACGGACCAAGTTGTTACCCGGCTCTCTCGGGCACAACGCACAGGGCCGTTTCGACTGCCGATGGGTCGTGTTGGAAACCGAGGTTAAGAGCAGATCAGTATGGACCTCGGGGATTGAGGATCCGATCCACTGTCCGATCGCCCACGGCGAAGGCCGCTACGTGCATCCTGACCCTGATTCTCTCGCAGCTGCTGGGCAGGTTGCGCTGCGATATCGCAGCACCAATCCCAACGGCTCGGTCGCCGATATCGCCGGCGTCTGCGATTCGAGCGGTGTGGTACTTGGCCTCATGCCACACCCCGAAAATCACATCGTGGCCCGACAGCATCCGCACCACCGCCGTAGACCGGTTGTGAAGACGCGTGGTGCTGGTGAGCCATCCAGTCTTGGTCTCCGATTGTTCGAAAATGGCGTGCGGCACGCCAAGGAAATTTGAGCACGTGACACTCCCCGAGCCGTTCGACAGCATCGAGTTACCACTCCATGATCGCCGGCTCGGAAAGGTGCGCGTTTCGTACGCGTTCGGCCCAAGGCAACGAATTTTTGTGACCACAGACCGGTTGTCTGCATTCGATCAAATCATCGCCCGGGTGCCCTACAAAGGCCAAGTGTTGAACCAACTGGCGGCCTGGTGGTTCGAACAAACCGCCGACATCGTGCAAAATCATGTGGTTTCGCTGCCTGACCCGAACGTGCTCATTGCACGCGAGGCCGCGCCGCTGAGCGTTGAGGTTGTCGTTCGTGGACACATTAGCGGAGTCACCAACACGGCGTTGTGGACGCAGTACGCAGCGGGAGCTCGCAGTATCTACGGCCATCAGTTCCCCGAGAATTTGACTAAGAACACCGCTTTGCCCGAGCCCATCATTACGCCGACTACCAAGGGCAATTTCGGTGAGCACGACGTGCCGCTGGCCATTCAGGACGTTGTTGCGGGCGGCCATGTCGATCGCGAAGTGTGGGATCAGGTTCGCTCCGCTGCGCTCGCGGTATTCGAGCGTGGCCGCGAACGAGCAGCCGATGGCGGTCTCATTCTTGCCGACACGAAGTACGAGTTCGGCCTCGACGCAACTGGCGCTGTGATGCTGATCGACGAGGTACACACCCCTGACTCCTCACGATACTGGGTCGCAGAAACTTACGAGGAGCAGTTGGCTGCCGGCTGCGAGCCGGAAAGCCTCGACAAAGAAATCGTCCGCCGGGCCCTTGCAGACGTCGGCTACACCGGCAAAGGCGAGGTACCTCAGCTGCCCTCCGAGGTGTGGGAGCAGACGAGCGACCGCTACATCGAAACCTATGAGCGCCTCACCGGGCTCACCTTCGAACGGGCCTCTTATCCTGCCAAGCAACGAATCATCAACGCAGTCAGCGCACTGGAGGTTCCCTCGTGAGCACCACACCCCACGCATCCGTTCAAGCATCGACGACCGGTGGCGATCAACTTCCTTCGAATACGCCCACATTCGAAACACCGGTGCGCATCAGCGACAAGCCGCGCGACGAGTGCGGCGTTCTCGGTCTGTCGACACCACACGGGGAGGGCGTTGCGCAGCTCGCCTTCTTTGGGCTGTTCGCTTTGCAGCATCGGGGGCAGGAGGCCGCAGGTATTGCCGTGAGCGACGGCAAACGGTCGCGGTTGCATAAAGAAGCGGGTCTCGTCTCCACAGTGTTCACACCTGAAACGCTCGCACCATTGACTGGCTACCACGCCATCGGCCATACCCGCTACAGCACCACAGGGTCGAATGCCGAGCGCAACATTCAGCCGTTTCTCGTCGAGACCATGCACGGTCCACTCTCTGTGGCTCACAACGGCAACCTGGTCAACGCAACGGCGCTGCGAGACGAGTTGCTCAACAAGGGCTTCGGTCTGACGGCCACCAGCGATACCGAGGTATTTACACTAATGCTCGCCGCAGCCGGCGGGCAGACTTGGCAAGAGCGAATTGAGCGCACGTTACCGGCATGGAAAGGCGCTTATTCCCTGGTGATCTTGGCAGCCGATCAGGTCATTGCAGTACGTGACCCATGGGGATTCCGTCCGCTGAGCGTCGGACGTCTCCCCCACGGCGGACACGCCGTTGCGAGCGAAACGTGTGCTCTGTCAACGCTGGGCTGCGTAGATATTGACGAGATCAGGCCTGGCGAAATGGTCACGTTGCGTGGCAGCGAGATTGAGCGGACCCAGGTACTGGCGCCTCAACCTCAAAGTGCGCGCTGCACGTTTGAATTCGTCTACTTCTCGCGTCCTGACTCTGTGTGGGATGGCAAGAGCGTGCACCACGCTCGGCAGCGTCTGGGAGTCGAATTGGCGAAAGAATCAAAGGTTGATGCCGATGTCGTCATTCCCGTACCCGACTCGTCGATTCCTGCCGGAATCGGCTTCGCACGCGAAAGTGGCCTGCCATTTAACGATGGGCTGATTAAGAATCGATACATCGGCCGAACGTTTATCGAACCCACCCAGGACATCCGTGAACGCGGTGTGGCGCTGAAGTTCAACGCGCTAAGCGAAAATCTCAAGGGTAAGCGGGTGATCATGATTGATGATTCGCTGGTCCGTGGCACGACCGCCGGTCCGCTCGTAAAATTGGTCCGAGATGCAGGGGCGAGCGAGGTGCATATGCGCATCACGTGCCCGCCGATTAAGCATGCGTGTCACTTCGGCGTCGACATGGGCCACGACAACGACCTTATGGCTGCACGGCTCTCAGTCGCGGAAATCCAAGAGTACATCGGCGCCGACAGCCTTGCCTTTCTGTCGCTCGGAGGGATGATGCGGGCCGTCAACGACACCGAGTCCGGCGATGGGTACTGCAATGCGTGCTTCACGGGCGACTACCCGCTCGCTGTCGGTGACGCGCAAGCCAAGCTGGCATTCGAGGGAGTGATCGCTTGATGCGCGTCTTGGTGATTGGCGGCGGCGGCCGCGAACAGGCAATTGCCTGGGCCTGTCGGCAACACGGGCACGACGTTCGGTTGGCCTCAAGTCTCGATGATGCAAGCACAAATGACACCGATCTAGTCATTCCCGGCCCCGAAGCTGCATTGGTTGCAGGCATGACTGATCTCGCAACTGAGCGAGGAATCCCGTCGTTTGGACCGACAGCCGAACAGGCACAGTTGGAGGCGTCGAAGGGATTCGCTCGCGACCTGGCGACCAGACTAGGTATTGCAGGTCCCGCCTTTGCACGCTTCGAGGGGAACGACGGAGAGAACGCAGCGCTCGACTGGTGGGCGGAGTTGGATGCGCCGGTTGTCGTCAAACTCGATGGTTTAGCCGCCGGCAAAGGCGTTGCAGTTCCCAACAGCGACGCTGAGACGCGTCAAGCTATTTCCGATGCTGCAGCGATCGGATCGTTCCTACTCGAAGAAAGACTCCGCGGGCCAGAGTGTTCGTTGCTCGCTCTCTGTGATGGCACAACTGCTGTGGCGCTGCCCTTGGCGCAGGATCATAAACGAGTTGGCGAGGGCGACACCGGACCCAACACCGGTGGCATGGGCGCGTACGCGCCCGCACCAGTGCCGTTCAGTGGTGATGCACTGATTGGCGAGTTCGTGCAACCGGTACTCGACCACTTCACTGCAGGGGGCACTCCTTACGTGGGCGTGATGTTCGCAGGACTCATGCTCACTGCGGACGGACCACGCCTCATTGAGTACAACGTTCGCTTCGGTGATCCCGAGGCGCAAACAGTGTTGCCTCTGCTTGAGACTGATCTCGCTGCTCTGGCGCTCGCCTGCACACAAGGCGACGTGGGCAGTGTGCCGCTGCGGATTTCGACTCAGTCAGCAGTCACCGTTGTTGCAGCATCGCCTGGCTACCCAAATGACCCTCGCATTGGTTACACCATCCTCGATCGCGGCAACATCGAGGACACCTACCGCTTCGATGCGGGAGTCAATGCCGATGGAAAGACATCAGGCGGTCGCGTCTTAGCCGCCACCGGGCTCGGAGCCGACCTAGGTGTAGCTCGCGATAGGGCCTACCGCCGGATGGAAAGGATCACGTTCGATGGCATGCAAGTACGGCGTGACATTGCATGGCGGGCGCCCGGGGCAGGCATTGCCAGCTATGCCGCTGCCGGCGTCGACATCGACGAGGGCACACGGGCCGTTGACGAGATGAAGGCGGACGTTGAAGCCACCCACAACGCGCCCGGCGGGAGCGTCCTCAAGGGCGTGGGCAGCTTTGGTGGCGTGTTTTCTGCTGCAGGCATCCAGTCAATGGATCAGCCTGTGCTGGTGGCTTCCACCGACGGGGTTGGTACGAAAGTCGAGCTGGCAGCGCGTTTGGGGATGGTCCGTGGCGTCGGCATTGACATCGTCAACCACTGCATTGACGACGTTCTTGTTCAGTCGGCCCGCCCGCTGTTCTTCTTGGACTATTTAGCAGCAAGCGTTCTAGACGCCGACCTTGTGGCCGAGGTCGTTGGTGGCATGGCTGACGCGTGCAGGGCCGCTGGGTGCGCTCTACTGGGTGGCGAGACCGCCGAAATGCCGGGCGTCTACCAGCCCGGCTCGTTCGATATCGCAGGCACCTTGATCGGAGTAGCGGAGCGGGCCGAGTTGCTTCCACGCAGCGATGTCGCCTCGGGGGATGTTCTGATTGGCATTGCATCGAGTGGGCCTCATACCAATGGCTATTCGATGTTGCGCAAGATTTTTGAATGGGCTTCGATGGACGTGGTTCCCGACGGCTTCGACCGTTCTCTCGGCGAGACGCTACTCGAGCCGCACCGTTCGTATCTGGATCTCCTGACACCAACGTTCAAGACGGGCGCCGTGAAGGCGTTGGCCCACATCACGGGTGGCGGTCTTCCCGAGAACCTGCCGCGCGTGCTGCCCGACAATGTTGATGCGAAAATCACGTTGGGTTCCTGGCCTGTACCGCCCCTTTTTCGTCTTGTCCGCGAGCTCACACCGCGGATGGACACTGTCGAGTTGTACCGAACCCTCAACATGGGGGTCGGCATGGTTGTCGTGTGTGCTCCTGACCAAGTAGACGTTGTGCAGGCATCGATCAGCGAGAACACGTGGGTCATCGGCGAACTCACGGACAGAATGGCGGGCTCCACTAACGAAAGAGTGTTGTTGACATGATTGGCGAGCAGCCGGAACATCTCGTCCGCGAACAGCGGTTGGTGGTGATGGTTTCCGGCAACGGATCCAACCTGCAGGCCCTCTTCGACGCCTGCGCTGACGGCACCATCAACGGCCGGGTAGTCGCTGTGGTGTCAAACAAGGCAGAGGTGTTTGCACTGCAGCGCGCTGATGCCGCCGGCGTGCCCGCCGTTCACATTGGTTTGCGTTTGGGTGAAGACCGGCAAGACTATGATGCCCGACTCACCGATCTGGTCGCCGGATTCGATCCCGACTTCATCGTGCTGGCTGGCTGGCTACGAATTCTTACGATGAGCTTCCTCGGCTGGTTTCCGGGCCGAGTAGTCAACCTGCATCCAGCGCAACCCGGCGAGTTACCCGGGCTGCGCGCTATCGAGCGCGCCTGGGACGAAGCGTTAGCGGGTAATCGAAGCGAGTCGGGTGTAATGGTTCACTTTGTTCCTGACGAAGGTGTCGACGACGGCCCACTGCTCGCCACCGAGGCAGTTCCGATCGACACGACTCGCTCCGTCGAAGAGTTCGAGAACGCGATGCACACCGTCGAGCACCGCCTCCTCGTCAGCGTCATGAGAGATCTGTGCTCGCGTCGCTTCACCGACATCGACGACTTACACCGCGCCGTCACATTAAAAACAGCGGTGACCACTCCCCCCTTGACCTGAGGTCAACTCCTATCAGAGGTTCAACCATGAGTATCAACTTTGATCTCTTCGATCGATTTGAGGCGCTGACGTTCGACGACGTCGTCGTTATCCCTGGCTTTTCCGAGACATTGCCGGACGAAGTCGATACCACTGCGACATTCGCGGCAGACATCGAACTGGCTGTGCCACTCGTATCTGCAGCGATGGACAAGGTAACCGAGGCAAGGATGGCTATCGCCATGGCTCGCTGCGGCGGCATCGGCGTCATCCACCGCAACATGTCGATCGCTGATCAAGCATCTGAAGTGCAGAAGGTCAAACGCAGCCAGTCGGGCATGATCACCGACCCAGTGACACTCCCACCCACTGCGCTGCTGCACGAGGCCGAAGCGCTGATGAACCGGTTTAAGTTCAGCGGGGTACCAATCACGGACGACGAGAGTCAACTCGTAGGGATTTTGACCAACCGTGACATCCGGTTCTGTGAAGGGCCAGACTTCGAGCGGCCAGTGACCGACTTTATGACCTCTGACCGTTTAGTCACCGCCGCCGTTGGAACGTCGCTCGACGAGGCGAAACTGCTGTTGCAGGAACATCGCATCGAAAAGTTGCCACTCGTCGACGGCGCTGGTTGTCTGGCTGGCCTGATTACGGTCAAGGACATCCAGAAGCGGTTGGACTTTCCGAACGCTTCTCGCGATGGCAAGGGTCGTCTCCGCTGTGCTGCAGCAATCGGTGTTGGTGCCGATGTCGAAGAGCGTGTCGACGCATTAGTCACAATGGGCGTCGATGCGGTGTCGATCGATACGGCACACGGTCATTCGGCAAACGTGATCAAGACCATTGAAAGGGTCAAGGGTACCTGGCCCGAACTTGCCGTCACCGCTGGCAACGTTGTCACCGAAGACGGTGTGGGAGCTTTGGCTAAGGCCGGCGCCGATGCGGTCAAGGTCGGCGTGGGCGCCGGCTCGATCTGTACCACCCGCGTCGTGTCCGGCGCAGGAATGCCGCAGCTGTCGGCGATCTACTTTGCCTCAAAACGGGCTGAGAAGATGGGTATCCCGATCATCGGCGACGGCGGCATCACATTTTCCGGCGACATCGTAAAGGCAATCACTGCAGGTGCTGAAACGGTCATGCTCGGATCCCTGCTTGCGGGCGTCGAGGAGAGCCCCGGCGAGATGGAGCTCTTCGAGGGCCGCCGTTACAAGAGTTATAGAGGCATGGGCTCAATGGGCGCCATGACGGGTGACAGCCAGGACCGTTACGCCACAGGCCAGTCCTCTAGTTCGAAAAGTGCGGTGGGTACCGCAAGCCAGAAGCTCGTGCCCGAGGGGATTGAGGGTCGCGTCCCGTTCTCCGGCCCACTCGGTGACGTTGCCTACCAGTTGGTCGGCGGCCTCCGCTCAGGTATGGGTTACGCAGGAGCGGCGTCGCTATCGCAGCTACGCAGCGCCAAAATGATGCGAGTCACTACTGCGGGCCGCCAAGAGAGCCACCCGCATGATGTGACGATTACCAAGGAAGCCCCTAACTACCAACGCTCTTGATCACGCATCGTCACCTCTCTGGCATTCTGTATCAAAATAAGCGCCTGTCTGGCATCTTGACTGGACCATCCGGCATGTTCAAAAGTGCATGCGACCAAAGTCTTTGCAGGCCTGCGAATCCCGAATGATCCGCAATCTTCGCCCGTGAACCCGAAAAGCGAATAGCAGCTCGTTAGGCGACGCGTTGCAGTCGACGCGAGATGACGTTCAATACGCTCTTACGAGCGACTCGTTTGTCCGCGAGCTTCTTGCGTGCCCGACTGTCGCCGCTCACGCGTGCGCGAAGTAACCGACGGTCACTCTTGCTGCGCAGTTTGGAGTAGACGTCGGGCACGTTGGCATCCAAATCGGTGACGACAACGGGGCCGTTGCACAACCCAACGCACTTCAACTCCACAAGATCACAATTAAGCGCCAGCATTTTGCGGACCTTTGCGAACTCACATCGTTTGCGGCAGTCCTTACCCACACAAAGCGCCACTGACGGTCGGTCACTCGCTGCGCCTGCCGAGGCAACCGGAAGGTGCCGTCGATCAGCCAATGGTGTAGTCCCGAAGCAGCTTGTTCATCTCGATGACGTGGAGCTCTTCGGCCCCAATCTGGCCACGGGCGTACTCTTCGAGGTACACCGAGTTGTTCTCAGCAAGCCCGAGCAGCTGCCGGTACAGATCGAGCGCACGTCGTTCGTGAGCTACCGACTCGTTGAGAATTGCTTCGATCGAGTGGTCGTGCGTCTCCTCGATCGCACCGATCCCTTGAGTCGGATGACCTCCGAGCCCGGTCAAGATCTCGCCGGCTTGGCGGGCGTGCACCAATGATTCATCAGCCTGTTCTTGCATGAATGCGACCAACGGAAGGCGGTTCGGGCCCGTAATCACTAAGGAGTAGTGCGTGTAGCGGATGACCCCGGCGAGCTCAGCCAACATGATGTTGTTAAGAACCGGGTTGACTTCGCGGGTATCGATGAACGATTCCACAGATATTGCTCTCTTTCCGTGTGCTTTTAGGTTCTTGTGCCGGCAGTTGACGGTCAGGTGCTGACCAGAATGCGTTCGCCTGTGAACGCAGCGACGCCCAGCGCGTCATCGCCGACCTGCACGGTAAGCGTTCCATCAGGGGCGGCTGAAGCGAGACTGACGGTCTCGCCGGGACGAATTGAGGCCGCTTCAAGAAACTCAAGAAGACCCGGTTGAAATTCGAGCTCCTCGGTGATCCGTCGGATGACCACCGGGACGCCGACCTCGGCCTCGCTGAGTGCGATCAAATCACGTTGCTCAAAGTCCGAGCCGGGGATGGGATTGCCGTGTGGGCAAGTGGTGGGGTGGCCAAGCAGCTCGTCCATCGCTAGCTCGACGGCTTCACTCATGACGTGTTCCCAGCGGCCAGCTTCGTGATGCGCTTCAGCCCACGACAGCTGGAGCACATCAGTGAGGAATCGCTCAGCAAGCCGGTGGCGACGAACCACGGTTTCGGCAAGCCGCTGGCCAGCAGCGGTGAGGCGAAGCGCACCGTCTTGGGTTACAAGGCCCTCCGCCGACATCTTCTTGATCATCTCTGACACCGCCGGCCGGCTGACGTCAAGGCGCTCAGCAATTCTGGCCTGAATTACATTTAGGTCGTCTTCGCCAAGCTCAAAAATACACTCGCAATACTCCTCGAATGCAGGATGAAACTCACCAGAACGATCCATGCGATGAGTGTACCGCTCCTACTACAGCAAATGTAAAGCTCACCTAACCATTAGGTCTATGGTTTTATTCAGTTGTCGTCGGGTTGCTAGTCAGCCTCTGACATTTCACCTCGCGCCACTCTCCAACGGTGTATGCGCTAGTTAATACTCGAGACCCCTCGACGAAAACTCGACCCGCGATGCCTTCGTTGAGTAGCGAGAGAGCGACCGACACCGGCGCCTCCCGACGCATCGGAAGTCGATCACCGACGCCGTGAATCGCGGTTCTTACGTTGTTTGAACAGTGTGGTCAATGATCTACTCGATACCTGAGTGCCTCACTCCCGCTCAACTTCAGATATACCGGAGGCATGTTGATCGTGGTCTCCCCCGCCAAGGCGCTGGACTTTGAGTCGCCATTGCCGACGGCAAAGCACAGCCAGCCCATCCTCATCGAACGCTCCGAAAAGCTCATCGACCTGATGGTCCAGAAATCTCCGGACGAACTGTCGAAAATGATGTCGATCTCAGCATCGCTTGCGGACCTGAACCATCAACGTTTTCAGGACTGGACGACTCCGTTCACTCCAGACAATGCTCGCCCCGCCGTCCTAGCGTTTGACGGCGACACCTACACCGGCCTCGACGTAGCTCACTCATTCAGCGAGCGTGACTACACCCATTCCCAGAAGGTGCTGCGCATCTTGTCCGGCCTCCACGGGGTCCTGCGTCCGCTCGACCTCATTCAGCCGTACCGGCTCGAGATGGGATCCAAACTCCCACATGACAATGGCGGTGACCTTTACAGTTATTGGGGCGGCGAAGTCACCGATCAGCTCAATGCAGCACTCGCTGAGTCACCCGGAGCAGCGCTGCTCATCAACCTCGCCTCAAACGAGTATTTCGCGGTTGTCCAGCCCGAGCGCCTAGAGGGCCGGATCATCACACCACGATTCCTCGACGCGAAGGGTGATGGCGACTTCAAGATCGTCAGTTTCTTCGCCAAACAAGCCCGAGGCTCAATGGCCGGATGGATCGTCAGGGAGCGAATCACCACCGCCAAGGCCCTCACCGCATTCGAAAGCAACGGATACCGCTTCGACGCCACACAGTCGACCCCGGATGAACCAGTATTCACTCGGAGAAACAACACATGACTGACGTGACCAGCGTTGCCTGGGACATTGCGTCGATTCTCGATGGTCGTTCCATCGACGATCTATTCGACGCTGCTGAGTCGTCTGCCACTGAACTCGCCGAACTCCGCGGGCGGGTTGGCACTCTTAACGCAGGCGAGCTAGCCGACGCAATGCACTCGATAGCGACGGTGATGGATCTACTTGCTCGGGCGGAATACCACCCGATGCTCTCGTTCAGCACCGACACCAGTGATCCTGCTCGCGGCGCAGCGATGGCACACTCGCAACAGCGCTCTACGCAAATCAACACGATGCTGATTTTCTTCGAACTCGAATGGGCTGCCGCAGATGACGAGCACGTCGCCAGAATCATCGGTGACAAACGCCTCGACTTCTGCCGTCATCATCTCGAACAAGTCCGGCTCGAGCGGCCCCATTTGCTGAGCGAGGCTGAGGAAACTGTCCTCGCTGACAAAGCACAGGTTGGTGGAGCGGCCTGGGTGCGACTGTTTGATGAGTTGACCTCGGCAATCGAAGTTAACCTCCCCGAAGAGCACGGTGGGCCAGGGACTTCCCTGATGGAAGCCCTCTCATTACTTTCCCACCCCAACCGCAGCGTCCGCCAGCAAGCGGCTGAAGGCGTGACCGCAGGGCTCAGACCAGGACTTAGAACACGGGCCTACGTTTTCAATACTCTGCTGCTCGACAAGTCGATCAGCGATCGCCAACGCGGCTACAAAACCTGGATCTCATCTCGCAACCTCGCTAACGAGGCCTCCGACGACTCGGTCAACGCACTGATTGCGGCAGTGGTAAGCAACTACTCGCTCCCCCAACGCTGGTATCGGCTCAAAGCACAGGTTCTTGGTATCGACAAGCTCGCGGACTATGACCGCATGGCGTCGGTGGCCGACACCGAGCAAGAGTTCGGTTGGGATGAGGGCGTGAATATCGTCCGCGACGCCTACAACTCGTTCTCACCCGAACTCGCAGACGTTGTCGGGCGATTCCTCGACGAGCCGTGGATCGATGCCCCGGTTCGACCCGGTAAGCGTGGCGGTGCGTTCGCTGCGCCTGTCACCCCATCTCACCATCCATATGTGTTCCTCAATTGGACCGGCACATCACGCGATGTTGCAACACTTGCGCACGAGCTCGGACATGGAGCGCATTTCCAACTCGCCCGTAAGCAGGGCATCTTCCACCAGTCGACGCCACTCACTGTTGCCGAAACTGCATCGGTCTTCGGCGAAACTGTGACCAGCAGTCGATTGCTCACCACTCTTGAAGACCCAACGGAACGCTTCGCCCTTCTCGCCAGCACACTCGAAGATTCAATAGCCACCGTCTTCCGGCAAGTGGCGATGAATCGCTTTGAAGACTCCTGCCACAAGGCACGTCGGAACGAGGGCGAATTGTCCGTTGAGCAGTTCGGCGACCTGTGGGCCCAGAGCCAACACGACATGCTCGGCGACTCAGTCGAGATCACCGAGGGGTACCGAAGTTGGTGGAGCTACGTACCCCACTTTATGGGGACCCCCGGATACGTCTACGCCTACGCGTACGGACAACTGCTCGCATTGTCGGTCTACGCCCGATACATCGAAGAAGGCGACGCATTCGTGCCCGCTTACCTCGACCTCCTTCGAGCCGGTGGCAGCCGGTCCCCTGAAGAACTCGGCAAAATCGTCGGGTGCGACCTCGCCGATCCCGATTTTTGGGCCAATGGAATCAGCATCGTGGAAGGCCAACTGGACGCAGCCGAAGAAGCTGCACGGGCGGCAGGCCGGATCGCCTGACAAACGGCTCAGCTCAGCCGCAGAGCAGGCAGGACGCCAGGTGCGTCAACTTGCTCGACAATCAACCCAACCGCCCTTCCGAGAGTAGAAGGTGTTGCGCTCTTATGCATAGCTTCTCGAGCTTCCTTCCGTTTCCTGTTTCAAGTGCCGATCTCAGGGCACTTTTGATTCAACACATTTGCGACGATGTCAACGCCAACAGCTTCGATCTCAGTGATCAATACATCTGGAGAGCTCGCCGCGGTGCTTCGGGTGACGCCGCATCGCCGCTGGCCCGACGGCCAGCGCAGGTATCCGCCGGCTTCAAGTCTTGCGCTAGGTAGGCAAGTTTGTGTCGTCAGCGAGTCTCTGGGAATCCAAGATCCACTGAGCTGGTCGCTGGATCTGGCCACCGGCTCGTCACGACCTTGGCGCGGGTGTAGAAGTTGATCCCCTCGGGTCCGTACATATGCGTGTCGCCGAACAGGCTCGCCTTCCAACCACCGAAGCTGTAGTAGCTCACTGGCACCGGAACCGGCACGTTTACGCCGACCATACCGACCTGGACGTCAAACTGGAACTGACGCGCAGCCCCACCGTCACGGGTAAAGATCGCCGTGCCGTTGGCGTACGGGTTGGCGTTGATGATGTCGATGCCCTCTTCGAAGCCGGACACGCGCATCACACCGAGGAGCGGACCAAAGATCTCGTCGCGGTACGACGCCATCTCGGTCGTCACGTTGTCGAGCAGCGTCGGGTTCACGAAATAGCCTTCAGCCGGCACGCTCTCGCGGCCGTCGACAACGATCGTCGCGCCCTCGTTGGGTGCTCCGTCGATGTAGCCAACCACGCGGTCGCGCGACTCAGCGGTGATCAGGGGGCCCATCTCGCTGTCTGACTCCATGCCATTCCCGACCTTGATTTTTGGGATGCGTTCGGCGATTGCGTTAACCAGTTCGTCAGCAATGCCGTCGGCGGCAAGAACGACGCTGATTGCCATACAGCGCTCCCCTGCCGATCCGTAGGCCGCGCTAACTGCAGCGTCGGCGGCCATCGAGATGTCGGCGTCAGCGAGTACCAGCATGTGGTTCTTCGCTCCGCCGAGGGCCTGCACGCGCTTACCGTTACTTGTACCGGTTTCGTAAATGTACTTCGCAATCGGCGTCGAGCCCACGAAGCTCACCGCTTGGACATCGTCGTGTTCAAGTAAGCGGTCGACGGCCACCTTGTCACCTTGCACGATATTGAAGCAACCGTCCGGAAGCCCAGCCTTCGAGAGAAGCTCGGCGATAAACATCGTCACCGAGGGGTCTTTCTCACTCGGTTTCAGCACGAAGGTGTTGCCGCAGGCCAACGCGTTGGCAAACA
>Ga0213869_10001659_pt1 | contig 16241 bp, 11 predicted proteins | sample PICome_10_FD_160083 | JGI IMG/M metagenome (GOLD analysis project Ga0213869, IMG submission 160083) | Coastal seawater microbial communities near Pivers Island, North Carolina, United States - PICO132 | ecosystem: Environmental > Aquatic > Marine > Coastal | place: USA: North Carolina...
CCGCTAATCATAGGGAAGAAAATACGCTCTTTAATATCGCTGGATATACCCGGACCATTATCAATAATATCCAGTCGGCAGAGCGCCTTGTGATACTCACCAGCAATGGTGAAGCTGCGTTGAATACGGCTTTTAAAGGTTAGCTTTCGCTGCTCCAGGCCGGCCTCAAGGATTGCCTGCATAGCATTTCGAGCGACATTTAAAACTGCCTGAACAAGCTGCGTTCGATCACCGGACATATCAGGGATACTTGGATCATAGTCACAAGTAACCACTAACTTTTCTCCAACCTCAGCCTCTATAAGGGACTTAACATGCTCAGTGATCTCATGAATATTAATCTCTTCAAAACTTGGCAGCTGGCTGGGGCCGAGAAGACGATCGACAAGTTCTCTTAATCGATCAGTTTCAGCAGTGATAATTCGACACAATTCTGCGGTCTCATCATCCATACTGCTTTCCGTTATCTCGGCGGCTAACAGTTGCGCCGCACCGCGAATGCCTCCCAGAGGGTTTTTAATCTCGTGTGCCAGCCCGCGAATAAGACTTCTCGATGTGTCGTGAACAGATAGCAGCGCCTCTTCGCGGTTGATTCGCAAAATACGATCAACCGGCTGCATCTCCATCAGGATCCACTGACCGGAATCAATACTGATAGGTGTCACCGTGTAATCCACCTGAGAGGATTCACCGGGGCCACTGAGGAATTCATGGCGGATGGTATGGGGATTACCATACTCAATGCACTCGCGCAGGGTTTGGCGAGCTGTTTCACTGTTATCAAATAAGTCACTGGCAGCGGTGCCGCGCAGGCGCATACTGGCGACCTGGAGCAGAACTTCTGCCGCTGGGTTGATGTAATCGATCAATAAACCCTGATCCACAAGCAGTACAGCTGTATTCAGGTTATCGAGAAGCAATCTGTGCAACTGATCTGAGGTCATATATGCCACGCCCTATAAATGGCTACCGACGATTATTTAAATATTACTTTTAGAAACTTACTTATGACTGCAATAAGCAGGCCAATAATTGCAATTACAATTAGCCCGCATAGCTGCTGTTTTAGTCGCTGTTTAGGCTGTTTTAAAGCCGGATTTGAGGGATTATACGCCGCCCTTCAGTTTCGCGCACCATATTGGTGCAACTGTTTTTGGACGGCTGACTAGTTGCGCTTGAAATGGCGCTGAACATGCACTCTGACCGATTGGGAATTGGCCACTGTTGCGCCTTCTGCAGTTACTACGCGAGCAGAAACTGTGTGAGATCCTCGCTGCAAGTTACCTACAGCATAGGATATTGCCGCCACAGGACGACCATAAGCGACGCCATCCAGATAGAACTGCACAAAATGTCCTGCCTGAAGCTCTGGTGTCAGCGCCAACTGAACAATAATATTTTGCTGATCGTAGTAAACAAGACTGTCATCGACCGGGGCAACCAACTCCACCACCGAATAACCGGCAAAAACCGCCTCTTCAGCCGATAAAATGTCAGCCTCAGCAGGCTTGGATGCGGGCAACTGGTTGATTGACGGTAACTCAAGCTGATCAACGCTGTTTTCGGCTGGAGGCGTATCCGTATAGATGACTCTGCCCGCTGGATCGACAATTTTATACACCTCTTTATCTCCCTCGGCCTCCACCAGGCAGGCGCAGCTGGTTAAAAGCAGAATTGCCAGGAAAAGCGACTTTGTCATCTGTTATGTTGCCTCAACTCTCCGGGTTGAATCACCACGGATTAGCGCATTGAATCATTCAAGCTCCAACTAAAGACTAGACCTATTTCAGGCAAAGAAAAAGCCCGCCATTTCACAATGGCGGGCTTTTTCGGGTGTTACTGAGTGTTGAATGTATCAGCTATTTAAACTTTCTAATTAGACTTTCTAATTAGACGCTGTAGTACATATCAAACTCTACCGGGTGAGTGGTGTGCTCAACGCGGTAAACTTCTTCCATCTTCAACTCGATGTAAGCATCGATCACGTCGTCAGTGAATACACCACCAGCTGTCAGGAACTCACGATCCTTATCCAGCTCGTCCAGTGCTTCACGCAGGCTGCCAGCAACCTGTGGGATCAGAGCGGCTTCTTCAGCAGGCAGATCGTAGAGATCCTTGTCAGCTGCATCGCCAGGGTGGATCTTGTTCTTAACACCATCGATACCAGCCATCAACATAGAGGCAAACATCAGGTATGGGTTAGCAGTAGGATCACCGAAACGTGCTTCAATACGCTTGCCCTTAGGGGAAGGTACGAAAGGAATACGGATAGAAGCAGATCGGTTGCGAGCTGAGTAAGCCAGCATTACTGGTGCTTCGAAGCCTGGGATCAGACGCTTGTAGGAGTTGGTAGAAGCGTTAGCGAAAGCGTTCAGCGCTTTAGCGTGCTTGATGATACCGCCGATGTAGTAAAGGGCAGTTTCACTCAGACCCGCATAGCCGTCACCAGCAAATGCGTTCTCACCGTCTTTCCAGAAAGACTGGTGACAGTGCATACCAGAACCGTTGTCGCCAACGACAGGCTTAGGCATAAAGGTAGCAGTCTTGCCATAGGCGTGAGCTACGTTGTGTACGCAGTACTTGAGGATCTGTACTTCGTCAGCTTTCTTTACCAGAGTGTTGAAACGGATACCGATTTCACACTGACCAGCAGTACCAACTTCGTGGTGGTGAACCTCTACGTCCAGACCCATCTGCTCCATCGCAGTACACATGGCGGCACGCAAGTCATGCAGAGAATCAACTGGAGGTACGGGGAAGTAGCCGCCTTTAACACCAGGGCGGTGGCCCATGTTGCCATCGTCGTATTTATGATTTGAAGACCATGCAGCTTCTTCAGAATTAATCTTGTAGAAAGCACCGCTCATGTCGGCACCCCAGGTGATGTCATCAAAGACAAAGAACTCTGGCTCAGGACCAAAGTAAGCAGTGTCACCCAGACCTGTTGATTTCAGGTAATCTTCAGCGCGGCCAGCGATGGAGCGTGGATCGCGCTCGTAGCCCTGCATAGTTGTAGGCTCAACAATGTCACAACGGATGATTACAGTAGCTTCATCAGTAAACGGATCGAGAACTGCAGTGCTGTCGTCAGGCATCAAAATCATGTCTGATTCGTTAATACCTTTCCAGCCGGCAATAGATGAGCCGTCAAACATTTTACCGTCAACAAAGAAGTCATCACCAACTTCGCTGATGGGCATAGAAACGTGCTGCTCTTTACCCTTAGTATCAGTAAACCGCAGGTCAACCCAGCGAGCTTCGCTATCTTTAATAAGCTTTAAAGTCTTCTCAGACATGTGTTCCTCCAATTTGGAATTCGTTATTCGTTATTTTAGGAAGCCTTGCAGATTTCTCTTATGGGGCCGCCCGCCTGCAAAATTAAATTAACTGCAGACTTTTCGAATGTAAGATTTGCAATAGTCGTGCCAATAAGCCAGCGCTTACACTAATCAAACGTACACCCTGTCCCTGTAGCACCTAGCCTAGTATTTCACTCCATGACAGCTAATCAACAAAACCACCAAAAGCATCTGCAAGCACTTTATTGGTGCGCTACAGAAAAAAAGCACCATAAAGGTGCATTTCTGTTGGCTTTGTTGGTAGCCGCTAACCGGCAGGGTTAGTATAATGCCCATCCATGCAGACTCTGTCACGTTTTCTGATCTATTTTGCCTGAAAGCACCAATTAAGCTCTTATTTCGCAATGCTGCTGTAGATGGAATGCCCTTGATGCAACCAATTGAAAATGTAACCAGCCCCAAACCTGACGATATTATTATCGATGTGCGCCATCCTGACGACGCTGAGCAGAGGCCACTGACCATGACCACCAATCAAATCATCCCACTGCCTTTTTTTAATCTCGGTAAATACGCAGGCCAGCTGGATAGGCAACAGTCTTATCTACTCTATTGCGACAAGGGAATTATGAGCCGTCTGCACGCAGACGCTCTTAGCAAGCAGGGTTTCACCAGGGTGGGGGTTTTTACTCCTCCAGCAGATAACGGCTAAGCCCAGTTATCAGCTGATCCCAGCCAGTACTGTGATCTATTTCACATTATTTTAGTAAATGGTCCCCATTTTCACCGAGAACGAACTATATTTAGCACTTACTCGCTAATTTAAAAAATAAAATCTGCCGCAGGATGCAGCCGATGATGAGCACTGAAAACTTGCTCGGGGAGCCCAAGGAAGCAGAGCACTTTAATCCCCGCTCTCTCAAAAAATCAATACAGATTGAGTTAGAAAGGCACGCACTCGAAAACCTCAAGTTCGGACTTGGCGCCTCTGTGATAAGCGCCGCTATACTGTTTCTATTGGCCAATAACCAGCTTCCCTCATTACTTCAGTGGATCTGGCTGGGCAGCGTAGCCACCTCCGCACTGATTATCTGGTTGTGGATGGTCAACACCAGCCGTTCAGGCGGTCTATCCGCCAAAAAAACCCATGTTGTCACTGTTATCGCCTCAAGTTTGTTTGCTATTTTATGGGGTCTGGCCGCACCTCTATTTCTCGACCCTCAACAACTCGCAACCTCTGCGCTCACAATTATTGCGATCACCACGCTGAGCATCTCCTGGCCCCTTAACCACACTCACAGTAGCGTTTTTCGCCATCTGTTTCTCAGCATTATTTTCGTGCCCCTGCTAGTGAGCCTGTATATCTTTTATCCGCAGATACACCCGGGCTTTTTGGCTTTAGTTGCACTGATCTACGCACTGATAAACAAAGCTGTGGCAAATTATCGCCAAGGGATGATTAAGGCGACCGGCAATATGCTTAAAGCCGATCAGCGCTCCCAGCAAATTATCACTACCAGTCAAAAAATAGCCAGCCTGATCGAACAGACTCCGCTGGGGTTTATTGAGTGGAATCAACAGCGGGAAATTATCAGCTGGAATCCAGCCGCCACAACCATTTTTGGTTATGCTAAAGAAGAGGTGCTAGGTCGCACAACAGACTTTTTGTTTGAACAGAAAAAAACATTCTTGCAGCAGCAGGTCGAGAACGACCTTTTTCTTTTTGGCAAAGATTTCTCCGGCACTGCTGAAAATATTACCAGCGACGGTACGGTAATTATCTGCGAGTGGAATGACACACCGCTGTTTGACGATGCGATGAACGTGGTTGGTGCTGCCTCTTTTGTCGAGGATATTACCGATAGAGTCAAATCGGAAACCCGCATCAAACAGCAAGCCTATTTCGACCCACTGACTGGCCTGCCAAATCGCCATCGATTGAAGGAAGAGCTGACTCGGGTAATTGCCCTTGCCCAGCGCAATCAAAATTACTGCTCACTGTTATTTATCGATCTCGACCACTTTAAAGAAATTAACGATACCCGCGGCCACCATTACGGTGATTTGGCCCTGACCCTATTTGCCCAGCGGCTGCGCAAAATCATTCGAACTGAAGAAGCGGTCGCAAGGCTGGGCGGTGATGAGTTTGTGGTGCTTCTGGAAAACCTCGGTCGAGAGGAAGAAGCATCGCGCTTGTTGATTGCTCAAGTCGCCGAGAAAATCATCGAAGCCGCCCGTGAACCCTTTGTCATCAAAGACGAAAAGTTTCGTATCAGTTGCAGCATCGGCATTGTCTTGTTTAATGACGCCAGTGCTGATGGCGATGCCATTTTACAGCAGGCTGATAAGGCGCTTTACACCATCAAGCGCGAGGGAAAATCGAACTTTTATTTCCACAACCAAAAACTACCCTCGGAGCTTCAAGCTCAAGCTGTACTCCTGGAGCAGCTGCGGGATAAGGCCAACAGTGGTTCATTTATGCCTTTTTACCAGCCTATTCTCGACACAGAGACCAACCTTATTGACGGACTGCAGATATTTCTGCGCTGGAGAAACCCCGATAATGAACTGATCTCCGCCAACGAAATAATTTCAGTGCTCGAGTCCGGCTCGATGATTGTCGATATCTCCCTATCACTACTCGAGCAGATTTTCCGGCAAATTGAACTGTGGAAAAATCAGGATCTGTGGCGAGAAGAACAGAAAATTTACTTTACTCTCAGTCTTCGCGAACTCGAACACTCATCTTTTATCGACAATCTTGATCAACTGCTGTGCCAGTTTAAGGTCAACCCAGAGACTCTGATCTTTGGCCTGCATACAGAGACATTACCTAAGATACATAAGCCCCTGAACCAGCAATTGGGCAAGTTGAAAGAGATGGGTATTGGCTTTATTGTCGACAATGTTGGCTACCAGAGCCTGCCGATTCAAAAATTGCGCGATCTGAAAATCGACACTATCAGAATTTCACACAAGCTTATGTCTGAATGTACCCATATGGAAAGCTCATGGAATCTGGTTAAAGGATTGGTCGAACTAGCCAAATCCGTCGACTTAAAATGTATCGCTCCCTGCGTTGAAGAGCCCGAAATACACCATCTTTTGTTGAATACAGGCTGCCAGTTTTTACAGGGAAATCTAATCGCACCCCCCTCACCAGCGACCTCAATTACGAGAATGTTGATCGAGCGCAACGTCAGCAGAAAAGAAGAAACTCACGCTTAGTTAAAAGATCCGTAGCAGTTTCTGAGAATTCCACTATAATCGCGACCTTTTGCGCCTACTGGTATCTCTCATGTCCATTGAAAACTTGCGTAACATTGCAATCATCGCCCACGTTGACCACGGTAAAACTACGCTGGTTGATAAACTTCTGAGCCAATCAGGCACCCTCGACCGCAAGGACGTCGGCTCCGAGCGACTGATGGACTCCAATGACCAGGAGAAAGAGCGCGGCATTACCATTCTGGCAAAGAACACTGCCATCAACTGGAATGACTACCGTATCAATATCGTAGATACTCCTGGACACGCCGACTTCGGTGGAGAAGTAGAGCGCGTACTGTCCATGGTTGACTCAGTGCTTCTGTTGGTCGACGCTGTTGACGGGCCGATGCCACAGACGCGCTTTGTGACCTCTAAAGCCTTCGAACAGGGACTGCGCCCGATTGTTGTTATCAACAAGGTCGACCGTCCCGGCGCTCGCCCAGACTGGGTCCTGGATCAAGTATTTGAACTCTTTGATAACCTTGGCGCCACCGATGAGCAGCTGGACTTCCCGGTTATCTACGCCTCGGCACTAAACGGCATCGCCGGTCTTGAAGCCGACGAAATGGCTGACGATATGACACCACTGTACGAGATGATCGCCCGTGATGTCCCGGCGCCAAAAGTTGATTTGGAAGGCCCTTTCCAGATGCAAATTTCTGCGCTGGCCTATGACAGCTATGTTGGCGTTATTGGCGTGGGTCGAATTACCCGCGGCAAGCTCAAGCCAAATCAGCAGGTTATTGTTAAATCTGCCGACGGCAAGGAGCGCAGAGGCAAGGTATTAAACGTAAAAGGTTACCTGGGTCTCGAACAGATCGAAACACAGCTGGCTGGTGCCGGCGATATCGTCTGCATTAACGGTATTGATGGCCTGAGCATCTCCGATACATTGTGCGACCCAGAGCATATTGAAGCCCTGCCCGCTCTGAGCGTTGATGAGCCAACCGTAAGCATGACCTTTATTGTTAACGACTCACCTTTTGCAGGCCTGGAAGGCAAGTATGTTACCACCAGAAATATTAAAGACCGCCTCGATCAGGAGCTGATCCACAACGTAGCACTGCGTGTTACCCAGGGCGATACGCCAGATAAATTTGTTGTCTCCGGTCGCGGTGAGCTACACCTCTCAGTACTGATCGAAACCATGCGTCGCGAAGGTTTTGAAATGGGCGTATCCCGTCCTGAAGTGGTACAGAAAATTGTCGACGGCAAGGTTCAAGAACCCTATGAGCAGGTTGTTATCGACGTTGAAGAACAGCACCAGGGTTCTGTTATGGAAGAGCTGGGCATGCGTAAAGCAGAGCTCACTAATATGGAACCCGATGGCAAAGGACGTGTACGTCTCGAGTTCAGCATGCCTTCTCGAGGCCTGATTGGCTTCCGCGGCACCTTTCTGACCCTGACCTCAGGCTCAGGCATTATGACCAGCATCTTTGACAAGTACGGCCCGGTTAAAGAGGGCGAGAGCCACAAGCGTCAAAATGGCGCTCTGATCAGCATGGTCAAAGGCAAGACTGCCGCCTACGCACTATTTAATATTCAGGCACGTGGGCGCCTGTTCCTCGGCCACGCTATCGATATATACGAAGGTCAGGTTGTCGGCATCCACTCCCGCGCCAACGATCTGGTTGTTAATCCAATCAAAGGCAAGCAGCTGACTAACGTACGTGCATCGTGAACTGATGAAGCACTGACTCTGGTGCCGCCTATCAAGCACACCCTTGAGCAAGCGTTAGAATTTATCGAAGACGATGAGCTGGTAGAAGTCACACCAGAGAGCATCCGTCTGCGTAAAAAGCTGCTGACTGAGAACGAGCGCAAACGCGCACCCAAGTAAGCGCACTCCAACAGCCATATTTTAGCGGACATACTCTGGCGGGCCAGTACGGCCCGCCAATTTCTATGCTACATTTACTACCAACGGATGGTGGGATGCATATGACTGAAACGGATAACAGTGAATCAATACCCGGCGGGTTTCTCTCCTTCTCGCTGGTCGCTCAAGAAATTATCGCAGTACTCTTCGCGTTTTATTCCTATCAACAGGGCGATATGTCCACAGCCACATTTTATCTGGCAGTGGCCGGCCTGTTGCTGGTTGGCCTGGGTATTCACAGTATTTTTGATCGCCCGCAACTGGCCCGGGCACTGCTGGCATTTCTGTTGATTGGCAGTTTCTTTTATCTGCTTGTCGCAACTTCAGATAACTCAACAGATAGTTCGACCCTGATGTGGTGCCTAACCATTATCCCCGTTCTGGTCGGAACCTTTGGCTACCGCTACAGCATTATAATCCTCAGCAGTGTATTTTCTGTCGCCGTCTGGCTGCTCTATGGCACACCGCAAATAATGACTCCGCCGGATTACACTGATGTCAGCATTGTGCGCTTTCTGTCTGCCTATATAGTGTTATCCCTGTTTGCCATAGCCATGGATATCTCCCACTCCCGCAGCCTCAACAAATACAAGGATCTATCTCTCAGAGTCGACCAAATTGCCCATCAGGACCAACTTACCCAACTCCCCAACCGCCACGATATGGAGCGACGACTGGAGAAAAAATATCAGCAGTACCGGCTGATCAACCAGCCCTTTTCCATACTGCTAGCTGATCTGGATAACTTTAAGTTTATCAACGACCGCTACGGCCACGATGTCGGCGATGATGTACTCCACGCTATAGGTATTCTACTCGGCGAGCCACTGCGCGGGGAAGATGTAGTCGCACGCTGGGGCGGCAATGAGTTTTTGATACTGCTGCCTACCGCCAACGCCGAAGCAGCGGTTAATATTGCTGAGCGGCTGCGCGCCCAGGCAGGCAAATTAACCATGGAGGCCCAGGGCGATACCCTGCGTATCTCTCTCAGCGTGGGTGTTGCATCAATTGACAAATGCACCGGCATTGATGATTTAATTTCTACGGCCGAAAACGGCCTCTACCAGGCCAAACATATGGGTCGGGATATGGTGGTAGTGGGTTAAACTGTCGGTTAAGTACTCGCCCCCACCCCTGTGTTGGTGCAGGTAAAAAATCAAATAATCTTCTATACAAAGGGTAACCATCCCCGACCTCTTCGAGTGCTTTTACTGTTTTCGCTGCAAAACCTGTTTATCCGGGCGCTAAAATCGCATAAAGTAAAACAAATAGCCCGCACCTGAAGCAGGCGTTCGCATTAGTCTTGCCGACACTGTGAATTTTAGAATGGACGACAAACTTCGCCTAATGGCGAATTTCCAATATTTTTTATCGGTTTCCATTATGAATAGATCAGTTTTTCACCGGCACACCTACAGAAAAAACACCCTGGGTAGCTTCGCTCTGTTTTTGCTTTTCAGCCTGATGGTCGGCTGTGGCGGAGGCGGTGGCGGTGGCGGATCCGACAACAGCAGCTCGAACGGCAACAGTAATAATACAGGGGGCAATACTGTTGGTGGGAATACTGATACCGGAAATACCGATAATGGTAACTCTGATGGCGGAGATACCGACTCCGGAAATACCGGTGGTGACAATTCTGGCAGTTCACTCAGGACAATATTTATCAGCGAAGCCTCTTCCTCTAACGCTGCTTTTTTAGATGAAGATGGTGATAGCCCTGATTGGTTTGAATTGCACAACAGTACATCCACAACCATTGACTTATCCGGCTGGAGTATCACCGATGACATTTTGGAACCTGCAAAATGGGTTTTTCCAACCATGTCTATCGGTCCCGGTGCCTATCTGCGAGTGTGGGCCTCAGACAAAGACAAAGACAATTCGGCCCCCGGGATATACAAGACACTGGTCAACCGCGGCGATAACTTTCGTTACCTGCTACCCCAGTCCACTCCGAATAGCGAATGGACCAGCCTGGATTTCGACGATAGCAGCTGGCAACAGGGCGCCAGTGGCTTTGGCTACAGTGATCGCGATGATGCCACGGAAGTTCCCATAGGTACTCCCTCTGTCTATACCAGAATAGTTTTCACCATTGATGATCTGGTGCTAGTCAACAACCTCATCCTAGACATCGATTTTGATGATGGTTTTATTGCCCATATCAATGGTGTTGAAGTTGCCCGATCAAATATGCTGGAAGCAGTGCCCTCCTTTGACTCCCCCGCCATATCGGATCGCGAAGCAACTATCTATCAGAATGGATCACCGCTGAGGTTTGAAATTGATGAATTTCGCGATCTACTTAATAGCGGTGATAATATTCTCAGCATTCAGGTGCACAACATTTCCACCAGCTCGTCAGATCTCAGCCTTATCCCCTATCTATCGGCACTTTATCTCGGTCCAACAACCGATGGTCAGTCGCCACCAGATATTCTCTCCCTTCAGGATTCCAGTCTGCATACCAACTTTAAACTATCTTCGATAGGTGAGTCTCTGGTTCTTTTTGATAGCGCAGGCAACCAGGTTGATCAGCTAGATGTTATGGGGCTCACCACAGACAAAAGCATTGGGCGCTCACGGCAAGATGGGAGCCTGGTCTACTATGAACCACCTTCCCCAGGTAGCGAAAATAGTGACGAGGAATTTTTTGGCATTACATCGAATGAGATTGTTTTTTCTCATAGTGGCGGCCAGTTCAATGGGCAGAGCATCAGTTTAAGTGGCGCCACCCAGGGCGAACAAATTCGCTACACCCTCGACGCCACTGTTCCCAACGCTCAATCACCGCTCTATTCTTCTGCTATTAGTATTGACCGGGATACGGTTGTACGTGCCAGGGTTTTTCAGAACGATTATATTCCTTCGCGCACTGCAAGCCGCACCTATATTACGTCTAACACTCACGACCTACCCATCGTCACATTGGTCACTGAGCCGGATGATCTCTTTGATAATAATGAGGGAATCTACGTCTACGGCCCCGAGGAAAACTATGAAGATAACCTGCCATTTTTTGGGGCGAACTTTTGGCAAGATTGGGAACGAGATGTTCACTTTAGTTTCTACGAGCCAACAGGCGAGTTAGGTGTCGCCCTGGATGCGGGGGTCAAAATATTTGGCGCTTGGAGCCGTGCCAATGATCAGCGCTCACTGTCTATTTTTGCGCGGGGCCGCTATGGCTTCAGCAAACTGGAATACCCTTTATTTCCGTCCCTGGACTATGACAGTTTTGAATCTATTGTGCTGCGTAATGCAGGTAATGACTGGATAGAAAGCAATATGCGAGATGTTATGGCGACCAGTTTAATGGGTGGAAGTGGCCTGGAGACTCAAGCCTATCGCCCCGCTGTCGTTTATCTGAACGGAGAGTATTGGGGCTTTTACAATATTCGTGAAAAAGTAAATGAGCATTTCCTCGACGACAAAATTGATGTTGATAAAAGTGAAATAAATTTACTCGTAGCTAATGGAGAAGTAGTGGAAGGTAGCAATGACTCCTATAACGAACTCATTAACTATGTAAGGAACAATAGTCTAGCTGTTCAGGACAACTTCGACTATGTGGCCAACCAAATAGATATTGATAATTTAATTACTTATATGGTTGCGCAAATTTATTTTGATAACTGGGATTGGCCTGGTAACAATATTAAATTCTGGAACTCTCCATCAACCAAATGGCGCTGGATCCTATACGACACTGATTTCTCCTTTGGGGCTTGGAACTATGTTGCCTACAGCAAGGATACCCTGTCATTTGCACTGGAAGAAAATGGCCCCGGCTGGCCAAACCCACCCTGGTCAACTCTACTCTTTCGCAAACTTATGGAAAACAGCCAGTTTAGAAATCAGTTTATCAATCAATTTGCCGATGAGTTTAACGGCCGTTTTAAGGCCAGCAGAGTCAGGCAGCATATTGACGCCATTGCAAATCTTATGGAACCTGAAATGGAGAACCATTTTCAGCGCTGGGGTGAGGGAAAAACAGCTAATGAATGGCAATCGGCAGTCGGCGTCCTGAGAAACTTTGGTGACAACCGACTATCACCTCTGAAAGAATATATTCGCAATTACTTTGGCTTAAGCGGAATGTACCAACTCAATATTACTATTAACAACCCCGCCGCCGGGTCAGTTGAACTGAATTCACTGCTACTCTCCAGCGCCAACTGGCAGGGAGAATATTTTGATGATGTTCCAGTCTCTCTCACTGCCGTTGCCAATGAAGGTTATGTATTTTCGCGCTGGCAAGGGGATATTAATACTGCAAATAGCAGCGTTGAGCTGAGTAGATCAAGCAATACCAGTTTAGAAGCAGTATTTATTCGCGATTAACATTCAGAAAAACATTCAGAGTGACGAAAACAATCCAGGCAATGGTCATTCACCAGCCCCATTGCCTGCATATGTGCATAGCAGATGGTCGAGCCAAAAAACTTAAAGCCGCGTTTTTTCATATCACTGGCGATCAGATCAGACAGCTCAGTAGTGGCGGGAATTTCGCTTAAGCTCGCCCAGCGATTAACAATCGGCTGGTTATCCACATAGCCCCAAAAATAATCACTAAAGCTGCCAAACTCCTCTTGAATATCGATAAACAGGCGCGCATTGGAAATCGCACTGGTGATCTTTAAGCGATTGCGAACAATACCGGCATCGTTCATCAAGCGCTCCACATCTCTTTCAGTAAACGCCGCCACCTTCTGCACATCAAAGTCGGCAAAGGCACTGCGATAGGCCTCGCGCTTGCGCAGTACAGTTATCCACGACAGACCCGCCTGCGCACCCTCAAGCAACACAAACTCAAATAATTTTTTATCAACGCGGCAGGGCACCCCCCACTCATTGTCGTGATACTGCTGGTACAGTGGATCATCACCACACCAAGCGCAGCGCTTTATATGAGTACAACGCTTTATCTCTGTCATTTGCCTTTCCTCAACTTGTGGCCTAGGGTATATCTACAAATAAGGGTATATCTACAAATAAGGGTATATCCTTAACAGTACCAAGAATTTTCTATTGGCAAGTTATAGCTTAAATAAACAGACCCTCAGGGTAATTCTATCGCAATGTTTAAACAGTTCCCGGCCATCCGACCTTACAGCAAACAGTTTATTGCCGTCACAGCACCACACAAACTCTATGTCGAAGAATCGGGAAATCCCGATGGCATTCCAGTACTGTTTATACATGGCGGACCCGGCGGCGGCACCGCAACCAGTGACCGCTGTTTTTTCGATCCGGAAAAATACCGCATTATCCTATTTGATCAGCGCGGCTCAGGACTATCCACACCCCACGCCCGACTGGAAGACAACAATACCGCCGCACTGATCGACGATATAGAGACTATTCGCCAAACCCTGGATATTGAGCGCTGGGTAATTTTTGGCGGCTCCTGGGGTTCCACCCTCGGACTGCTCTATGCACAGAGCTATCCAGAGCTAGTGATGGGGCTAATTCTGCGCGGTATCTTTTTATGTCGCGATGAAGATATCAACTGGTTCTACCAGGACGGTGCCGGACGTATCTTCCCCGACTACTGGAAACAGTACAGCCAGCTAATACCAGAGGCCGAGCGCGGCGACATGCTCGGCGCCTATTACAAACGCCTGACCGGCGACAATGAACTGGAACGGATGGCCGCCGCAAAAGCCTGGTCAATCTGGGAAGGGCGCTGTGCCACCTTGCACAGCAACCCCGATGTTGTCGATCGTTTTGCCAACCCCCACATGGCTATGGCCATGGCGCGAATCGAAGCCCATTACTTTATCCACAAAGCATTTTTAGAGCCCGATCAAATTATTAACAACGCCGATAAACTAAAAGATATTCCCGGCACCATAGTTCACGGTCGCTACGATATGGTCTGTCCGGTCAACCAGGCTTTTGCACTCAGTGCCGCATGGCCCTCGGCAAAACTGGAAATTATTGCCAATGCAGGGCACTCTTCCAGTGAGCGAGGCACTACCGACGCATTAGTGCGTGCAACCAATAACCTCGCCTACCAGCTTGAACTCGATAATGTGGACTAACTAAACCCTAACAGGGCCAGCGACAGAAAAACTATGATCGGATTAATTCAACGGGTAAGCCATGCCAGCGTCAGTGTGGACAACGCTGTCTGTGGTGAAATCAATCAGGGGATTATGCTGTTGCTGGGAATACAGCGCGATGACGACCAGACCCATGCCGACCGGCTCCTGGAGAAAATACTTAACTACCGGATTTTTGCCGACAGCCAGGGAAAGATGAATTTATCCCTGCGTGATATCAATGGCGGCCTGTTAATCGTATCCCAGTTCACACTGGCCGCAGATACCAAGAAAGGCCTGCGCCCCAGCTTCACCTCTGCGGCCGCCCCGCAAGATGCCGAAGCCCTCTACAACCACTTTACGGCGCGAGCGAAAACCATTCACCAGGATACCCAGTGCGGCATCTTTGCCGCCGATATGCAAGTCTCCCTGCGCAATGATGGGCCGGTTACTTTTTCTCTTCAAAGCTAAAATTGCAGACCTAAAATTACAGAGCTAGGAATACAGAGCTAAAAGAACTAAAAAGCATCACTGCAACGCAGCTACAAGACGCTGATGAAACCCCTCAAAACCACCATTGCTCATAATCACAATATGTGACTTCTCTGTCCCATCCAGCTGTGCAACTGTACTCGCCAACAACTGCTCAATATTATCGCAGACAGCCGCAGGAATTCCGCAGCCCCGGGCAACTGACTCAATATCCCAATTCACCGCAGCACTCTTATACCAGAGCGCCTGATCAGCCTTATCCACAGCGCCAGTTAAAACACCCTCATGCAAACCCATCTTCATGGTCGCCGAACGAGGCTCCACAATGGCGATAATTTTTTCGCCACCCACCTTAGCTCGCAGCCCCTCAAGCGTGGTTTTAATTGCCGTTGGATGATGGGCAAAGTCATCGTAAACCGTCACCCCGCCATCCTCGTGGATAACTTCCATACGCCGCTTAACCCCAACAAACTCACTGAGCGCCGCGCAGGCAGTTTCCAGGCTAATGCCAACGGTGCTAGCTGCCGCTATAGCAGCAACCCCATTCAACACATTGTGGAGACCCGTGTGCTGCCAGTTAACCTCAGCAACATTATTACCGCCATCGCTGATCTCAAAGCTTGAGCCATCGCTCTGCAACAGACGGTAACGCCACTGGGCAGTACTCTCCTCGGACGACTGTTCGGCAAGCGTTTGTATCTGACTCCAGCAACCCTGATCGATCACCTCCTGAATGCTCTCAACACCCGCCGGATAAATCACCGAACCCGTACTCGGAATAGTCCGCACCAGATGATGAAACTGCTTCTGGATAGCCACCAGGTTTTCAAAGATATCAGCGTGATCAAATTCGAGATTATTTATCACCAACGTATTGCTGTGGTAGTGAACAAACTTGGAACGCTTATCAAAAAAGGCGCTGTCGTACTCATCCGCCTCCACCACAAAATAGCCGCTACCCTCAGTATTATCACCAAGCCGCGCCGACAGGCCAAAGTCACTGGGCACACCGCCAATTAAAAATCCCGGATTTAATCCTCCAAAATCGAGAATTTTCGCCAGCATACTGCTGGTGGTGGTTTTGCCATGAGTGCCGGATACCGACAACACATGCTGATCGCGAAGCAGGTTTTCCCCCAGCCACTGTGGCCCCGAGGTATAGGCAAGGCCATTGTCGAGCATATACTCAACACAGGGATTGCCCCGCGACATAGCATTGCCAACAATAATCAGATCCGGCACTGGCTGCAGCTG
>Ga0213869_10001669_pt1 | contig 16178 bp, 14 predicted proteins | sample PICome_10_FD_160083 | JGI IMG/M metagenome (GOLD analysis project Ga0213869, IMG submission 160083) | Coastal seawater microbial communities near Pivers Island, North Carolina, United States - PICO132 | ecosystem: Environmental > Aquatic > Marine > Coastal | place: USA: North Carolina...
TTGCGCCGGTTGATAATCGCGCCAACTTCGCTATTTTTGCCACAGAAGTGTTTTCGTAGCCAAATTCAATGATGCACTGCAATGTGGCGATAATGATGCGATCGCGAGTGAGGGCGCTCTTTTTTTGTTGGTGAGGTGTGTCCACTAAAACTCTCCAGAATGCCCGACCTGCGATGGCGGGTGGGCAGGTGCACGATGCGCCAGCACCGAGTTATTACAACCCTCCGGCGATGGTCATTGTCTTGCCAGTCATCCAGCTAGAGGCATCTGAGGCAAGGTACACGACTGCAGGTGCGATGTCCCGCGGATCGCCCAGTCGGCCTAACGGGACACCGAGGGTGACGGCGAGCTCAGGTAGATCTTTTTCTTCCACTTCGAAGAACTTGACGAAGACCTCTGTCGGTATTGGCCCTGGGGCCACTGCGTTGACTCGAATACCAAATTCTGCCAGCTCGGCCGCCAGCGTCTGGGTGAAGTTTTCTACTGCTGTTTTGGACAGCGTGTAAGGCCCATTGGACGGTGCGGCAGTGTGAGAGAGTATGCTCGAAATGTTAACGATAGTGCCTGAGCCCCGTTCTTTCATCACCTTTGATGCTGCTTGGGCCCCTGACCAGACCGCTTTTAAGTTGAGGTCAATTTGATAGTCCCACTGCTCCTCTGGTAGTTCCATGAAGGTTCGGGCCACGCCATCGCCGCCGCCCGCGTTACTAACCCAGCAATCGAGCCTTCCCATCTTTGCTTCTACTTCTGCGACGACCTCGTGTACACGAGTGTGGTCCATGATATCTGCGGTAATCGCTAGCGCATTGCGGCCCATAGCTCTGATGTTTTCCGCGACCTGCTCTACTTGTTCCGTCGTGCGGGAAACGACCACCACATCTGCGCCTGCGTCTGCGAGGCCGTAGGCGATTCCTTCGCCAATGCCTTTTCCCCCGCCTGTGACGACAGCAACTTGATTGTCGAGTTTGAACCGATCTAATAGTGACATTGGATTCTCCTGTACTGATTATTTTTTATTGAAGTAACGGCTTCCCTTTTTAAACATTATATGCATAATAAATTATGTGTGTAATGTTTTTCAGTATTTATCAATTAAAATGGCGCTACGATGTTCACATCGTTTCAAATTAATAAGAAAGGAGCCTCTCCATGAGACGAACCACCCCAATTCCCCTCTACGCAGGAATCTTGCTGGCGATGCAAGCCGCGCCAGCTATCAGTCAGGAACAAACAGGTAGCGGTGTATTCACTGGTGTTGAAGAAGTCATCGTGACCGCTCAGAAGCGGGAGCAAAACGCTAATGATGTAGGGATGACGATTGATACGGCTTCTGGCGACGCGATCAATGCAGCCGGCATTACCGATACCTTCGATCTCGGCAAGCTCATTAGCGGATTCACCGCAAACATGAACTACTACGGGTCAGTAACCTACACCATGCGAGGGATTGGATTTCAAGATACCGCGCTGGCGTCTCCGCAAACCATTAGCGTAGCGATCGATGAAATGCCCATCCCGTTTTCGGCAATGACTGGTGGTGCGATCTTGGATTTAGAACGCGTCGAGGTACTGAAAGGTCCGCAGGGCACACTCTTTGGGATGAACACGACAGGTGGTGCGATCAACTACATCGCCAACAAGCCAACCCCCGAGTTCGAGGGAGAGCTGAAAGTAGGGGTGGCTAGATTTAATGAGTTTGATGTGGGTGGCTACCTCAGCGGCCCCATCACTGACACGTTGAGCTATCGCGTCGCGGTAAGATCGATCACTTCGGATGGGCATTACTACTCTTACACCAACAACCAGGGTGCGGGGGCGAACCCCATGTGGGCCTCGCGGGGCTACGACTGGTCCTTTGATAACGAAAAGGGCGAAAAAGACCTGTTTAACTCGCGGTTATCGCTCTTGTTCGAGCCAAGCGACGCGTTCTCCGCACTGCTGCGAGTCGATTATTGGACAGATAAAAGCGATTCTCCGATGCCGCAATTTCAGGATGGATGGCGGCGATCCATGAATGGTGAATTGCCGCCGTTAATTGAGAACTATCCTACTGCGCCAGAGGATAATCGTGCCTCAGATTGGGGTCCCTGCGTGAACTCCGCGCGAACGGGCAATGAGAATAACGTCACCGGCAATACGGATGTGTTTGGCGCGCCAGAGAATCTGGGCAATCAAAACTGGAGCCGTTGTCAGGATAATGCGAGAGACAATGAGTACACCGCCATTAGTTTGAGAATGGACTGGGATATTGGCGATATGACACTCACCTCGCTGACAAGCTTTAACGAGTTTGAGCGAGAGGAAGGCCTCGAGGCAGACGGCACGGTCTATCAAAATTACGAAGTGCACTTGCTCGGCGACATTGAAACCCAGTTTCAGGAGCTTCGTTTAGCAGGTCAGCTCGGCGACACAGGGACTTGGGTTGTCGGTGCGAACTACGAGCACACTGAGTCTAAGGACGATTTCCTCGCGACATTCGGCTATTCAACAGTTGTGCCATTCACCTTTTTCACGGTTATTCCTTTTGGTCCAACCGTGACCTATAACAATCAGGAGACCGATACGATGTCGGTCTTTGGCAGCATCGAATATGGGTTGGGTGAGGATTGGATGTTGACTTTGGGCGCGCGCTATACCGACCAGGAGCGTGAAGCCACGATGTGTAATCAAGACAGCGGCGATGGCGTCAACGCGTCGTTCGGCAATCAGGTGATTCAGTTCACGCAGTTAGTGTCAACCGGTGCGTTTCAGGATGGCGGTAATGCGGTGGCCGGGGGATGTTGGGTCACCTCGCAGGAGGCGCCATTATTCCATACTCAGAAAGATGGTTTTACTTATCAGCTGAACGAAGACAATGTGGCTTGGAAAGCAGGACTGTCTTACGCCGGTGTCGAAGACTCCTTGTTTTGGTTGAACGTGACCAAGGGCTACAAGTCTGGCTCCTTCCCGACGATTGGCGCCACGACAACGGCACAGTACAACCCAGTAACCCAAGAAGAGGTGCTGTCATACGAATTGGGCAGCAAGTTGGGGCTGCTGAATGGGCGAATGCAAATCAACGCGGCGGCATTCTTTTACGACTACACGGATAAGCAGGTCGTCGGTTCGACGCCTGATCCCATCCTTGGACCGTTACCCACGCTCGTCAACGTACCCGAGTCGGAGGTAAAGGGTGTGGATATTTCGATGGAGTGGTACCCCATTGACGGACTCAGGATTGCACCTTCGTTTACTTACGTTGACTCCGAGGTGACGGGGGAGTACCGCAACTGGGACTCCTTTGCCCGAGCGCCGATGAATGGCGATTCCAAGAATTTTTCTGGGCAACCGTTCCCGGCAGTGCCAGAAACCTTCTTTAAAATGGACGTTGAATATCGATGGCAGCTGTCGGGTGGTGCTCAAATGTACGTGGGCGGTAACGTCGATTATCAGGATGAGACCAACGCAGGCTTTGTCGATACCTGCCAAGAGGCAGGGGTCTCCTGTACCAAGACGTCAGTCGATATTCGGGATGATCTCAGTGATCTCGCAATCAAGCAGCGGACATTGGTTGATCTTAGGGCGGGTATTGATTTGGAATCTTGGTCTCTGCAGGCCTACGTGAGAAACGTGACGGATGAGTACTACTGGACGTGGTCGGCCAGCACAAACGATACTGTGATGAGATGGGCCGGTATGCCACGTATGTATGGTGCGTCTATCAGTTATCGTTTTTAACGAGTCAGATTCGAGGTCTTACTGGTGAGTACGATGGTCCCTAGCAAGCGTGACATCATTGAGGTGATGTCACGTTATGCGTTGGCGGCGGATGCTAAGGATTACGCCTTGATGAGGTCATTGTTTTTTGATGACGCCACAGTCGCCATGCAATTTGATAGCGAATTTCTCGATGGACAAGGTGTGCATTTCCATGACCCTGATAGTTTCATCCAATTTGTCAGGGAGACGGCGGTAGAGTATCGAGCTTCGCAGCACTCGTTGAGCAATCCGTTGATAGACTATGCCGGAGAAACGGCAACCCTTAGGCTGAACCTAATAGCAACCGCGTTTTACAAAGATCCGGAACTCCCTGAAACCACGCTGTATGGATTTTATGAAGTATCCATTAAGCAATCGGCGAAGAAATGGAAGATCAAGACACTTAAATTCACCAGTATTGGTTCAAAGTGATGCCAGTCGAATGCCGGAGTAGTGAGTCAGCGTAATGGCAGATATTGAAGCAGATTTTTTAAGCCGTGATCAAAAGGATAAATCCACCTTTAAGGCGCCACCCTTTGTCCCTAGGCGAGTGCTCAAAGACTTGGGGACCGTAAAGTTAGAGGGGGATCGTTATTTCTCCCGCGAATTTATGCAGCAGGAGTGGGAAAAGGTTTGGAAAAAAACCTGGCACTTTGTGATGAAGGCATCAGAGCTCGATCAGCCGGGCGCTTTTTATACTCATGAGCTGGGCAAGGAGTCTTTCCTCTTTGTGCGTGGCAGCGATGATCAGATTCGCGGTTTTTACAACGTTTGCCGGCACCGTGGCAATCGGCTCTGTCAGGTGGAGGAGGGCGTGCTTAACACTTTCACCTGCCCCTACCACGGTTGGAAATGGAACGATGACGGGTCGTTAAAGCAGGTCGCGGACCCTCAGTTTTTTAGGCAATTCGACGAGGGGATACCCGAGGAAGAGTTGGGTCTTGTCCCCGTCAAGGTCGACGTATGGGAGGGATGGCTTTGGTTTAACATGGATCGCGACTCCTGCTCATTGCGAGATTACCTGGGGCCTATTGGAGAACATCTCGAGACCTACCATTTTGAGGACTGCACGGTTCTCGACTACCAAACCTTTGAGTGGAATGCCAATTGGAAGCACGCTTGGGATGCTTTTAATGAAAGTTACCATTTTGCCGAATTGCATCCGAATATGGTCAATATCGGAGAGGGGCATGATGTACCAATAGAGCTCTACGGCATTCACTCACGAATGTTGAATTTTAACCGGACCGTTAGCGAGGTACTCGAGGACCGCTCGAGTTGGACCGAATTACGCCGACGCTTTATGTTGAGTGAAGCGGCGCTGGGGCCGTCTCCTGATCCAGATGCGGCCCAGAAGAGTGCGATCGAAATAGGTGGCAAGCCTATCGATGCGAAAGACATGCACCGTTATGAAATTGACTATCGACGATCTATTGAAGGTGAGTCTCATCTGCCGTTCACAGAGATGAACGACGAGCAGTTGGTGCACCAGTATCACTATAGCTTTTTCCCTGGCGTGACCTTTACGCAGAGCGCCGACGGCGGCGCAATTTTCCGCTATCGACCGCACCCGAGTGACCCGGGGCGCTGTTTTTATGACTTGCTCATTTTTGCCAATCTGCCGCCCGGAATGGAGGCGCCGGAGCGACCTGAGCACCAGTTGCATCGTTATGATGATGGCATCGATTACGTCAAGGTACTGGAGAACAGTTTCGACCCAGCTTACTCGAAGGTGGTGGGAGAGGACGCCTCGAACATGCCGACACTGCAAGCGGGCTGCCAATCTGACAGCTTTCAAGGCAGTATTCTGGGAGATCAAGAGGTGCGTCTTCGGCATTTCCATCAAGTGATTGACGGCTTCATCGATGACTCGATTTCGACCCGCAATTTGCCATCGCAAGACGCTTACATGGAGCCAGAGGTGTGATGAGCCACCGGGAGGCACTGTCATGACCGATACTAAAATTGACGTTTATCTCGTTTGTAATGCCAAATATCACGACACCAATTTTTCCCGGCTAGAATTGCTCAAGCTGCTCGCAGAGCATGAAGATGTGGTCACGCGAGTAGCGGATAGTTACGCCGACATAGAGGGTATTAACGCTTCCCGGCTGCTGATCACTTATACCTGCGATCTGTGTCCAACGCCTGAAGAGCAGCAGGGCTTGAGAAGGTTCCTAGAAAACGGAGGTAAGTGGTTCGCCTTGCATGGTACCAACGCGATTATCGGTTTTAGTGGCGAGTCGCAGGTAGTGGATGGGATCGAGTTGCCTGGCAAAGCTGATACGCCCGATAAGGCGCCTGATCTCATGCGCATGCTGGGGAGTCGGTTCGTGGCGCACCCCGATATGGCAATGCTACAAGTCAAAGTAGCGGACCCTAACCATCCGATTGTTGCGGGTCTGAATGATTTTGAGATTGAGGACGAACCCTATTATTGTGAGTTCTTTGGTGACAACCACGTGCTACTAGAGGCCTCTTATAATGAGCCTTCGCACGGCTATGTGCAGTCAGAGTTCGGGACGGATCAAGCGAGTCACCCCCAGATGTACCTGCATACAGTTGGGGCGGGCCAAGTGCTTTACTTGACGCTGGGACACTGCCGCGGCAAGTATGATCTTCGGCCGCTGATGGACATTGCCCCTATAGAGCGTGGTGCTTGGGACTTTCCAATTTTTTATGAGCTCTTAAAAAGAGGAATTAACTGGGGAATTGGTGTTTAGGCGATATTCAAGTCGCTGTAACTAGTCGTACTGATTAGAGAGTTGGAATGTTCTTATGAACGGTAGACTTGAAGGAAAGGTTGCATTGGTAACGGGCTCCGCAACCGGAATAGGCGAGGCGGTGTGTCGTCGATTTGCCGAAGAGGGTGCTGCTGTCATGGTTACCGATAGAGACACGGGTGGAGCTATTGCGGTCGCCGATTCTATTGTTATGTCGGGTGGTCGAGCCGAGGCGATGAGCTTAGATGTCACAGATGTCGAGCGTTGGTCCGTAGTCATGGACACCGTGATGGCGAGTTATCAGGCTGTCAATATTTTAGTGAATAACGCCGGCATTGGTATCATGGGATCAATCGAGGATTGCACCTTACAAGATTGGCGGCAGACTCAAGCAGTTAATGGAGAGGGTGTTTTTTTGGGCGCTAAGATGGCCGTTGAGCGGATGAAGCTGCACGGTGGTTCGATTATTAACATCTCATCGGTTCAAGGCATGGTTGGCGATGCTAATGCGCCAGCTTACAATTTTAGTAAGGGCGGCGTCAGAGTCCTCACCAAGTCAGTTGCCCTTCATTGTGCCGCACTAGGGTATTCGATCCGAGTAAATTCTGTTCACCCCGGTTACATAGGGACGAGAATGGTAGAGGAAGGCTTGGAAGCGCTGGGAGATGAAGGTGCTAATGTCCGAGCCGGTCTTCTAGCAGGAATTCCTATGGGAAAATTTGGCGAACCATCCGATGTAGCCGATGGCTGTTTGTTTTTGGCGAGCGAAGAATCGAAATACATGACTGGTTCTGAGTTAGTGATCGATGGTGGCTATACTTGTCGCTAACAAGTTGGTTTGTATAATAAAAGTGTATCAATGGCACCACAGAGATAGTAAGTGGACGATAATACTTTTCGCATTCAAGTTCAGGCTTTTTTGGCCGAATCTCTTACCCCAAAGATGATGCGAGCTGGCAGGCTGATGTCGTCATTCACTGTTCATCCCTCCTTGTCACGCCTTTACCATCTAGCGACACCTCTACTGCATTGACCGCAGAGGATGCCATCAGTGCAGCAATAGCGATTAGCAATCCCTTTATCTCATGAATTCCGTTTAGCCCTGTCTCGGATGTCCTGTATCGCCTACCTCCTCTTTTCTGATCCCCGCGGCATTTCCTAAGTAGAAGGAGCAGGTGCTGTCTCATCCCAGTTTCCGTGAACCACTTTTATGACCTACTCATCTTCGCCAATCTGCCGCCGGGAATGGAGGCGCCAGAGCGGCCTGAGCAAGTGCCGCAGGTTATTGTTTCGCCGATAGCGACTCAATCTGGTCGAGCAGTGAGTCCGGTACTTCGACACCATTGTCTTGGTGATGCGCCCGAGCTTGCGCACGTCGCTCCCCGGGAATCCGGACGTCATTACCATCGGTCAATGCACTGCACATTGTCTCGAGGTGACTGACAAAGTCGTCGCTGTAAAATGTCGGGTCGATAGCGATGATGGTCTGGCCCACATTCGGCGGGCCTCCCTCTGTGGTCGCGAACATTGAGGCTTCGTAAGAACAATTACTGCCAGTAAGCACGCCGCCTAAAATATCCACCATCAAGCCTAGCCCAAAGCCTTTGGGGCCGCCAACGGGCAGCTGGGCACCTTTGAGTCCGGCTGCTGGGTCAGTGGTGGGGTTACCCTCAGGATCAATGGCATGCCCGGGTTCAATGTCGCGGCCCTCAGCGGCTGCTCGCACTAAGTTAACGCGTGCGGTGGAGGCGGTAGCCATATCGATGACGAGGGGCTCGTCCGAGCCTCTGGGCGCTCCAAATGCGAAGGGATTGGTGCCGAAAAAAGGCACTTTGCCCCCGTGAGCCGCCACTGCTTTTGAGCTATTGGCGAACATCAAAGACACCAGGCCTTCCTGCGCCAATCGACGCACAAACCAACCCAGCACTCCGGCAGAAGAGGATTGGTGAATTGACATCAGCGCAACCCCCTGTGCTTGGGCGGTGTCAATCAGCCGCTGCTCAGCAATGAGATAGGCATGATGGCAAAAACCGAAATCTGCATTGACCACGGTCGTGGCATCGGAGGTTTTGACAATGTGGGGTTGCGCATGAGGATTCACTTTTCCGCAGCGCAGGTGTTTGAGGTAGAGGTGCAGGTAACCGAGGCCGACGTTGCGGATACCTTCCGCTTCGGCGTCGGCGATTTCTTCTGCCACGATCGCTGCTTGTTCGTCACTGGCACCTGCGCGCTTTAGGGCATCGAAACACAGTGATTCTATTTCCTTCAGTGACAGTACAGGCATGATCGGACTCCTCAGTGAAAGCAGATTGTGCCAAAAAGTGGCGGTGGCTGCATGATCCGTAACCCATGCTTGACCAAGACTGAAACGCTAGGATGCGCTCATCCTGTTTTAGGTGACTGGGATAGCGGCGCGGTCTTATATCGATCCGTCAGCGCCTATCTCTTTCAGATGGCAGTCCAGCCACCATCAATAGAGAACAGCATGCCGGTGACGAAACTGGAGGCATCGCTGGCGAGCCACAGGGCCGCGTTGGCGACCTCTTCGGGTGTGCCGAGCCGATTCATGGGATTGCGGGCAGCAAGGCCGGCACGGTCTTCCTCTGCCACTGATTCGGTGAGCAGCGGTGTTTCGATAAAGCCCGGGCAAATGGCATTAATCCGGATGCCAGATTCGCCGTATTCCACGGCGGTATTCCGAGTGAGTCCGCCGACGGCGTATTTAGAGGCGACATACAGGCCCGCACCGGAAAAGGTGGTTTTGCTGAGTGCCGAAGCCATGTTGATGATCTGTCCGGCCCCCACTGGCGTCATGATCTTGAGGCTCTCGCGCATGCACAGCCAGACCCCCTTTAGGTTGATCCCCATTAATCGGTCATAGTCAGCTTCATCGGTTTCTGCCAAGGGTACTAGGGGTGACCCAACGCCCGCATTGTTGAGCACGATATCGAGCCCGCCGAGTGCCTGATGACTGCGACTGAAAAAGTCGGCGACCGCATGGGCATCGGCGACGTCACAGAGTTGCCCGTAGTGCTGTCCTCCGATGGCGCTGAGCGTCGTAAGTGCCTCGTCTAAACGGCTCTGATCGACATCACAGATCGCGACATCCGCTCCGGCTCGCACAAACGCCTGCGCACAGGCCAGTCCAATACCGGCGCCGGCGCCGGTGATGAGCGCTTTCTTACCTTTTAGTGTCAGTTCCATATCGATGTGCTCGCTTGATGATTGATGAAGTATACGGCATCGCTGCACTATTCTCCGCGAGCCCGCTGGGGTATTTGCGTCGGGATACTGTAATTGGGTAGGCACGCCCGCGTCCTTGATTTACCCTAGCGACTTGAAAGGCCGTGTCCCGCTGTATTGGCAGGTATTAGGTGGCCGAGATTGGCAGGTATCAGGTGAGTGAGCGTATGTGGATTGACGTTTTCAATGGTGACGCTGACGGCATCTGCGCGCTTTTGCAGTTGCGCTTACAGCAACCTCGCGAGAGCCTTCGTATCACTGGGGTGAAGCGTGATATCGCACTGCTCGAGCGAGTGAGCGTATCGTCGGGCGATCACGTGACAGTGCTCGATATCTCGCTGGCAAAGAATCAGAGCGCTTTGCAAAGAGTGCTCGCTCAGGGTGCCTCGGTTGAGTACTTTGATCACCATGAACCGGGTGATTTGCCTGAACATCCGGCGCTGACCGCCACGATCAGTGAAGCACCGGAAGTGTGCACTGCATTATTGGTTAACGGTCATTTGCGCGGCGCACGTGTCGAATGGGCTATTGTTGGCGCGTTTGGTGACAACTTAGATGAGCCGGCGCGGCGGCTGGCGACGAAAGTCGGTTTACCGGAGTCTGAAATCACCTTTCTGCGGCATCTGGGTCACTGCATCAACTACAACGGTTACGGTGCCGAACTGGAAGATCTGCACTTTCATCCTGACGCATTGTATGCCGAGCTCTACCACGCGGAGACGCCGACTGCGTTCAGAGACTCTCGAACTTATTCTGTTTTGAGCGACGGGTATGCCGCAGATCTTGCCGCTTCCGCAGCGTTGCAGCCGGTTGAGGAGGGGGCTGGTTATGCGATGTACCAGTTGCCTAATGCAGCTTGGGCTCGGAGGGTCAGTGGTGTCTTCAGCAACGATCTGGTTCGAGCGCACCCTGACAGGGCGCATGCGGTGCTGACGGAGCAGGGAGATGGTGCGTTTCTTGTCAGCGTACGGGCGCCTTTTGCGCACCGCTATGGCGCCTCAAAAATTTGCACGCAGTTTGAAACGGGTGGAGGTCGTCAGGCGGCGGCTGGCATCAATCGTTTGCCCGACGAACAGGTGGAACAACTCATCGCAGCACTGGCTGCCGAGTACGGCAGCCAGTGCTGGCTTTGAGTTATGCGGCGCTTTTCGAAAACGACAATTCTGGGAATCCCGTATCGGCAGACTCGCGGAGTTTGTCGTAGTAAACATGCGCGCCACCAAAGTAGACGAGCACTCGCGGCTTTCTTTTCTCTAGGTTGGCACCCATCATCCACGAGTTCACCTTGTCGCCTTGTGCCATGAGCGTCTGGCTGTGAATTTCGGCTGTGTGCTCTGTCCACGCGTCCTCGGCCTGCTGGCTGGGCTCAAATAAGTCATAGCCCTCCGCCTCCATTTTCTTGATGCAGTCTGTGATGTATGCAACGTTTTGCTCTATCGACGTTGGCAGGTTGGCAAACGGCGCTTGAGGACCGGTGATCATAAAGAAATTGGGGTAGTCGGCGGCGTACACGCCCATAATGGACTTCGATTCGTCTTCCCACTTTTCGCGCAGCGTGTGCCCGTGGACGCCACGGATATCGATGGCCTCGAGAGCGCCAGTGTAGGCTTGGAACCCGGTTGCCAGCACAATGATGTCGAACTCGTGGAGATTTTCAGTCGTTTGTACGCCTGTCTCGGTAATCGCTGTGATCGGCTCGCGGTCTTTAATGTCAACGAGGGTGACGTTGTCGCGATTGAACGTTTCGTAATAGCCGTGATCAAGCGGTGGACGCTTGGCAAATAACGGGTAACCCTTGGGGGTCAGTAATTCGGCGACCTCGGGGTCATTCACCTTGTCTTTAATCTTGCTGGTAATAAAGTCTGATGCCATTTGATTGGCTTCGGCGCTGCCCAGAAGATCGTCAAACGTCTCGAAAACCCATCTGAAACTGCCATTCCAGTGCTCCTCGAAGATGCGCTGGACCTCTTCAGGCGGCGTATCAACGGCATTACGCCCTGGTGGCTGCTCAAACGCCATGCCAAACATGTGGTTACGGGCCTTAGCGATAATCTCATCGTAGTTTTCTTTGATTTCTTTCTCCCACTCCGGCGTCATATCTTTTTGCATGGCGGGTAAAACAAAGTTGGGTGTGCGTTGAAAAACAGTGACTTGTGCAGCTGTTTTGGCCACCTCAGGCAGCATCTGGACTGTCGTGGCGCCTGCGCCAATGATGCCAACGCGTTTGCCCGTAACGTCGAGGCCCTCGGGCCATCGCGAAGAGTGAAATAGGGGGCCACCAAAGCTATCCATTCCCGCAATATTAGGAATCACAGGCTGAGAAATCATTCCCATCGCACTGATGAAGTATTTTGCGGTGTGGGTTTTACCGTCTCCCGTATGAACATTCCAGAGCCCTGTTTCATTATCAAAGGCAGCGCTTTCGACCTCGGTGCTGAGCTGAAATGAAGGCCACAACGAGAATTTATCCATGACGAACTTAAGGTAAGCCTGCGTTTCTTCCCAGCCAGAATAGCGCTTGGTCCAAGACCATTCTTGAAGCACCTCTTTAGAAAAGGTCAGGCAGTAATAATAGGACTCACTGTCCGTCGCAGCACCGGGATAGCGGTTCCAGGTCCACGTGCCACCGATGTCGTCTGCGCGATCGAAAATTTTTGTGTTTAAACCCGCTTCTCGCAGGTGGTAGCTCAATGAGATGCCCGCGAATCCGGCGCCGACAGCGATCACGTCATAGTCTGCTGTGTGGGATGTGGTCATAAAACGTTCTCCTATCCTTTTCAATTCCCTGCCTACGGGTCCCTGTTGTGAGATCCCGAGTCCAGTACACTCATGCGGCGTTGCGGGAGGCCGGTGGTTGTCTTCTTCTTGCCAACTTTGTCTAATAGACTCACTTATTTTAGTCAGTCTGAGTTAAACTTACTTGTGTTCAGCAAGTTGAGCCGCCCACTATCGCCAACGGTCTGAATGTTGTCAATGTTCCAGCAAATATAGAGGTAAAGAATATGTCATCCAATACAAAGCCGTCGATTGGTATCGTCGGCGGCACGGGCGATTTGGGCCGTGGGTTAGCAGTGCGCCTAGCCAAAGCCGGGCATCCGCTTATTATCGGGTCACGCAACGCGGAACAAGCGGTCTTATCAGCCGAGGCAGTCTCCGCCGTGCTAGCAGATCGCGGTATTGAGCACCCCGCTATATCGGGCGCTGATAACGTGGCGACCGCCCAGCAGGGCGAGGTCGTATTCGTAACAGTTCCCTTCGGAGCCCATCAGCCGACGCTTGAGAGTATTCGTGATGCAGTTCAAGGGAAGGTCGTAGTTGATGTGACCGTACCACTGGTACCCCCCAAAGTGGCTCGCGTTCAGCTGCCGGCAGAGGGGAGTGCAGGGCAGATTGCGCAGGCGCTACTGGGAGAGGCGGTTCACGTGGTAAGCGCTTTCCAAAACGTGGCGGCCGCTCACTTGCAGGCAGACATGGAAATTCCTTGTGACGTATTGGTGACGGGTAACGATAAACCTGCTCGGCAAACCGTGATTGACCTGATTGAGTCGATGGGCATGCGCGGGTTTCACGCGGGCTTAATCAATAACGCTGCGGCAGCAGAGGCGCTGACGTCGATCCTGATCAACATCAACAAACAGTATAAGACCCACGCTGGCCTGCGTTTGACAGGCATTGATTGACCGCTGTGTTGCCGGGCGCTTTACAACTTAGCCCCCTGCCTGATTTTCCTGCGGTTGAGGCGGGCGATGTGCTGGCAGATTTGGTCATCACATCAACCCGGCAAAGTGGTTATCAGCCGTCAGTCGGTGCAGTGTTGGTGATTGCGCAAAAGGTGGTATCTAAAGCGGAAGGTCGCCTGGTTCATTTGCGAGATGTCGTCGTCACCGCTGAGGCGCGGACGCTGGCGGAAGCGACCCAAAAAGACCCTCGTCTTGTTACCTTGATCTTGCAGGAGTCACGCTCCGTGATTCGTACACGGCCAGGCTTAATCATTACTGAGCATCGTACCGGACACATTCTCGCTAATGCCGGTATCGATTCGTCAAATGTAGGGGCAAAGGGTCAGAGTGAATCGGTCCTGCTGTGGCCAGAAAACCCTGATGCGAGTGCGCGTAACCTGTCGCTTCGTCTATCGGCGGTATTGGATCGACCGGTGCCTGTGTTAATCAATGATAGTTTAGGCCGCCCGTGGAGAATGGGCACAGTGGGGTTCGCGATCGGTACCGCTGGCTTTGAACCCGTCTGGGATCAAGTGGGTGAAAAAGACCTGGATGGCAGAATTATGAAGGTGACGGCACCGGCGATCGCCGATGCCCTAGCCGCTGCGGCATCACTGGTTCAGGGCGAGACAAATCAAGGGTTGCCCGCGGTGTGGGTAGAGGGCTGCGATCTGCGCCACGACGACCACGCTAATACGAGTGTGCTATTGCGGCCAGCGGAGCAGGATCTGTTTCGATGACGAATGGATCAATTCGCGACGAGGAGCAGGCCGAGATACTGCTATTAAGTGGTGGCGGCGGGGGCGCGCGATTGGCGGCGGGGTTATACGCTGCGACGGCCGGTGAGCGGTTCAGTGTGGTGACCAATACGGGGGATGATTTTGAGCATCTCGGATTAACCATCTGTCCCGATACCGACAGTGTCCTTTATGCACTATCCCAGCAAATTGACCCGACGCGAGGTTGGGGCCGTGAAGGGGAAAGTTGGGGCGTCTTTGCCGAGCTCAGCAAGCTAGGGGGCCCCGATTGGTTCCAGTTAGGTGACAAAGATCTAGCGCTCCATCTCATTCGCGCAGCATTGCTGGCAGACGGGTGGGGCCTGTGTGAAGTGACGGCGGTATTGGCGCGCCGATTCGGCGTGACGTCAGCGGCATCGATCATGCCGGCAACCGAGGATCGGGTGCGAACACGCGTGATCACCTCTGAGGGCGAGATGGCGTTTCAAGAGTATTTTGTTAAGCATCGATGTGAGCCTCATCTTTTAGCGGTTAGATACGAGGGGATCGAGGCGGCGAAACCCGCCTTGCCGCTGGTTAGCCTACTGGAGGACGCTGTGGGTCGAGGTGTCGATGTGGTGTTGGGCCCATCAAATCCTTTTTTGAGTCTGGCGCCGATTCTAGACTTGCCCGGGATGGCGAACTTGCTGAAAGAGCGAGCTCGGCGTGTGATTGCTGTCTCGCCGATCGTGGAAGGGCGGGCGTTGAAAGGCCCTGCGGCGAAAATAATGTCTGAACTGGGATTGTCAGTGTCGGCGGCGGGCTGGATGCAATGGATGGCTGATCGTTATCCTGATTTGATCGATGTGTGGGTGTGGGACGAGCGAGACCATGAGCTTGCTGATACGACCCGCGCGACGCACCCCAACATTGTCGTGACCGACACGGTCATGAGTGACCCAGAGCGTGCTCAGCAATTTGCCGAGCGGATCTTACGGGTGAGTCGTAATGGGGATTGAAGCGATCGTCCCTCTAAAAGCTTTATCGTCGACCAAGCAGCGCTTAGCGCCTGTGCTCTCCGATACCGCGCGGCACTCATTGGTCAGGGCGATGGCAGCCGATGTGCTAACGCAATTGCGATCACATCCTCAAATCGACAAAGTCTCGATTGTGTGTGGTGAGGGATGGTCCGCGGCACAGTTTGCAGACCCCCATCTGCGAGTCTGGAATGAATCGACTCTAGCGGTGCGCGGCCTTAACAGTGCCCTCACTGCGGCACTGACGAAAGCGGAGTGCGATAGCGTGTTGCTGATCCACGGGGACCTTCCTTTTTTGCAGCGAGTTGACATAACGAGGGTGGTTTCAGCGGCCTCACGCGTCGACGTCGTTCTCTGCTCTGATCAAACTGCGACCGGCACTAATGCGCTGTTGATGCCGCGTGATACGCCGTTGGTGTTGTCTTTCGGTGAGCGAAGTTTTGACCGTCATCGCGAAGCAGCCATGACCTTGGGTGCTTCCTGGGAGGCAGTGCAGGCATCGGGTATTGCAACCGACATTGATTCACCCGAGGACCTGTTGCTGCTCAGCGCGGAGGCCGCTGATCTGGGGGCCAGTACCGTGGCGTGGTGTCAGGATATCTAGATGAGGCTAACCGTCGTGATGCAGATCTTTGGGCCGCGTGGCGGTCCTGCGCACAATCGATCGCCGCACTCTTACTGCGCTCGATCACTGATGCGGGAATCTTCACTTTGGTCTCAAATGCTATTCAAAGTCACTGGTAACACTGTAAAATAGGAAGCCTATGGGGGCAGATCAGATTGAGCGGTATGGCGCACCGGTATCGGAGGTGCGAGCGATAGGCGTTGTGGTTCACGACACCGACGAAACTCTCTCGCGCGCGCGAATGTTGCGCGATCAGCACTACGGTGCTCGCATTACCTATAGCCCTAAAGTCTTCATTCCCGTGACGCAGTTATGTCGGGATGTTTGCCACTACTGCACGTTTGCCAAAACGCCGTCGCAGCTAGAGAACCTCTACT
>Ga0213869_10001674_pt1 | contig 16148 bp, 14 predicted proteins | sample PICome_10_FD_160083 | JGI IMG/M metagenome (GOLD analysis project Ga0213869, IMG submission 160083) | Coastal seawater microbial communities near Pivers Island, North Carolina, United States - PICO132 | ecosystem: Environmental > Aquatic > Marine > Coastal | place: USA: North Carolina...
TGTGGGAATTTCTTACTTTACCTACATGAGTAATAAAAGAATCAGCAACACCTTTAATTCCACCAAGCCCATATTCAATTTCATTATTTTTATTTACAACAAATTTTTTCTGCCCTGTTAGGATATTTGGTTTCAAGACAGAAATTCCTAATTTTTTACATTCTTCAGTAAGCGCATATATTTTGTCGGTGTTTCCTAATTCAGTAGATAACACAGCAGCCATAAAATGTTCAGGAAAATATGTTTTTAGATAAGCTGTTTGATATGAAAGGAGAGCATATGCAGCAGAATGAGATTTATTGAAACCGTAACCAGCGAATTTTTCAATTAGATCAAATATTTTTTCAGCTGTTACTTTTTTTATGTCATTCTTATCACAACCTTCAACAAATATTTCTCTTTGTTTTTCCATTTCAGCAACATCTTTTTTTCCCATTGCTCGTCTTAAAATATCAGCTTGGCCCAATGAAAATCCTGCTAATACTTGGGCAGCTTGCATAACCTGCTCCTGATATAGAATAACTCCATAGGTTTCTGATAACACAGGTTCAAGCATTTCATGGGGATATGTAACTGGTAATTTACCGTGTTTTCTATCAACAAATTGATCATGCATCCCAGAATCCAAAGGTCCAGGTCTATACAAAGCTAGCAAAGCGGTAATTTCTTCAAATTTTGTAGGTTTTAATCTTTTAATTAAGTCTCTCATTCCTGATGACTCTAATTGAAAAACTGCCATAGTTTTTCCCGATGATAAGAGTTCAAAAACTTTTGGATCATCTAATTTAATTGTATTTAAGTTCAGTAGCTGTTTAGATTGATTCTTTAATAAATTATTGATTGATTTAGTAGCCCAATCAATGACTGTTAAGGTTCTTAAGCCTAGGAAATCAAATTTTACTAGCCCTATTTTTTCTACATCATCTTTATCATACTGAGTCATTAGTGCTGAAGACTGTCTATCTAGATAAGTTGGACAAAAATCAGATAGAGCACCTGGTGCAATTACAATTCCACCAGCATGTTTTCCTACGTTCCTAGCAATACCTTCTAATTTGAATGCAAGATCTAAGACCTCTGAAACCTCGGGATCATTTTTTATAGTTTGCTTAAAGATAGGCTGTTCTTTAATGGCTCTATCTAATGTCATTCCAGGAACAAAGGGTATCATTTTTGATATTCTTTCACCCAGTCCATAAGGCTTTCCTAGAGCTCTTGTAACATCTTTTACTACAGCTCTTGCAGCCATAGTGCCAAATGTAACAATCTGAGATACAGCTTCAGAACCATATTTTGAACTAACATATTCAATTACTGAATCTCTTTTTTCTGTACAAAAATCTATATCAAAATCTGGCATTGAAATTCTTTCTGGATTTAAAAAGCGTTCAAATAGCAGTCCATGCTCAATAGGATCTAATGCAGTTATTCCTAGAGCATATGCAACCAGTGATCCAGCACCAGAACCTCTTCCTGGGCCTACAGGAACTTCATTATTTTTTGACCATTCAATAAAATCATACACGATTAAAAAATAGCTCGAAAAACCCATTGAACTAATCTGAGTAAGTTCATAATCAAGTCTTTCGTTATAAAGATTCTTATCTTTATCGGCAAAATTTTTGGTTATTTCATCTAAGTTCTTAAATGAAAGATCTTTCAAGTAACTATTAAAATCATGGTTTTGAGGGACTGGATATTCCGGTAAAAAATATCCTTTTGATTCAAAAGATACATTACATTGCTTTGCTATTTCTGCAGTATTTGATAAAAATTCTTCACTGTCTTTAAAAAGATCAAACATTTGCTGTTGTGATTTAAAAAATTGTTCGTTAGAAAACTTCTTTTCTCTATTTGGATCATTTAAAGTTTTTCCTGTATTTATGCAAACTTTTGTTTCATGAATATCATAATCTTCTTTATTTGAGAAAATAACATCATTTGTTGCTATAACAGGTATGCCATTTGAAGAAGCTAAAGGTAAAATATTTGCAATATAGTCTAATTCATCTGCTCGATTAGTTTTTTGAATCTCAATTACAAAATCTTCATCAAACACGCTTTGAAAAAGCTTAAGTTTAGAATTTGCCTCCTCTATCTTGTCCCTTCTTACAAGATCAAAAATATGACTAGAGTTCCCTCCAGAAATAACCTTAATATCTTTTTTAAAAGAACATAGTTCTTCAAAAGTAATTATTGGAGATGAAAAATTAGTATTGTTATGTGATTGTGAAAGAGCCTTCATCAAATTTTTATGGCCATTATTATTTTTTGCAAGACACAATAATTCATGAGCAAAATCATCACCATCAAATAAAACTCGTATTGATGAGCCTGAAATTGGTTTAATACCTTTTTTTTCTGCTTTTAAGAAAAATTTTACAAGTCCAAACATATTAAGATGATCTGTTAATGCTACAGAAGGCATGTTGTTTTTTGCAGCTTGATCAACAATTTGATCAATTGTTATTAAGCCATGTGAAATACTATATTCAGAGGCAATTCTTAGATGTGAAAAAGATTCAATCAAGAAATGACTCCTTTAAATGTAATTCTATGAATATCTGAGACACCTAAATCTTTTATCTTTTTAAAATGCAATTTAGTGCCATACCCTTTGTGATCTTTAAAGCCATAGCCTGGATATTTTGCATCAATTTTTATCATATATTTATCTCTTTCAACCTTGGCTATTATAGAAGCAGCACTTATCTCATCAATAAATGTGTCTCCTTTAATTATAGCCTCCATATCAAAATTAATGTCTGGTTTATGCAAACCATCTACTAAAATTTTATTAGGATTGACAGATAATTGAATAATAGCTCTTTTCATTGCAAGTAAAGATGCCTGGAGTATATTAATTTTATCAATTTCATATGGAGTTGCTTTTCCAATTGCATAGTAAGATTTTTGCCTTATTTCTTCAGCAATTGTCTCTCTTTTTTTAAAGGATAATTTTTTAGAATCGCATAGACCTTTAATTGGTTCTTTTAAGATAACCGCAGCAGCCATAACTGGTCCGGCCAAACAACCTCTCCCTACCTCATCGACGCCAGCAATTAACATTACTAAGTTGTCTTACTAATTGCTTTTGCTGCAGCATCAAAACCCTGCCCTTCCAGATGACTTTTAACTTTATGAAGTTCAGTATGAATGTCATTGGAATTAATTAATGACTGCAAGGATTTATATATATTTTCAGGAGTGCATTCAGACTGAAGTAATTCTGGAAATATTTTTTTAGATAAAAGTAAATTAGGTAGTCCTATTAATTTTGTTTTAAGCATCCTTGAAATTATAAAATAATTAAATTTACTAGTTTTATAACAAATTATAGGTGCAGCCTCTAAAACAGCTGCCTCAAGCGTTGCAGTTCCAGAAGTTACAATAGAGTATTTAGATATGCTTAAAAATTCTCTAGCTGACCCTGTTGCTATTGTTATTGGCAAATCTTTATTTTTAATATAACTTTCAATTTTTTCTTTTATTAAATTGTCTGCAGCTGGAATTAAAAAATGGAAATTTGGGTTATTAACAAGGGCTATTTCCATAAAGTTAATATATGTTTTCATCATGTTTGAGATTTCAGAAGCTCTACTTCCTGGGAGAATAGCTAAATAATTCTTACTAGCATTAAAATTATACTTTTTATAAACCTGATCATTATCCAAGGTCCTTGCCTCAGATAAAGGATGTCCTAAAAGGAAACTAGAAATTTTATGGTCAATATAGAAATCATGTTCAAATTTAAATAGACATAAAGTTAAATCAATATATTTCTTAATGTCCTTTAATCTTCCTTGTCTCCAACCCCATACAGATGGACTAACAAGTTGAATAGTCCTCACAGATAAGTCTTTTTTTAAAGCTTTATGAATTGGAGTATTAAAATCAGGTGAATCCACGCCAATAAAAAAATCAATTTTTTCTTTCTTAAAAGTTTCTATGATTAATTTTCTATGATTTAAAAGTTTTCTAATATTTAAGAGTGGTTCTATAAGACCCATTACATGAAGATCTTTATAATCGAAAATTGATTTTAAGCCATGCTTTTCTGTTAAAGGACCGCCAACGCCTATGAGATTAACTCTAAATTCTTTCTTGAGAGATTCAATGATTTTTGAACCTAATATATCGCCTGAATGCTCTCCAATTACAATACCTATTTTTATATCTTGTTTATTAGACACTTACCTTAAGAGGCCTCTTTCAGAAGATTCGATAGAATCAATAAATGCTTGCAACTCTGGTCTTGCTGGTTTTTCTAATTTATCTATTCTTTTTAATGCATCTTCAAGCTTATAGCCTTTCCTATAAATTAACTTATAAGCTTTTTTAATTATCGTAATTGAATCATCTGAAAAATTATTTCGAGACATGCCAACTGTATTGAGTCCAATTACTCTTGCAGGGTCTGCAGCAACCTTTATGTATGCCGGTATATCCATAGTAATAGAAGTATTCATGCCAACAAATGAATAGTCACCTATTTTACAAAACTGATGAATTGTTGTTAAAGCGCCTATAGTTACAAAGTTACCGACAGTTACATGGCCAGCAATACCTGCATGGTTTGCAAAAACATTGCTATTACCCAATATAGAATCATGTGCCACATGCGAATATGCCATTAGCAAATTATCATTTCCAATAATAGTTGTTGATTTATCTTGGATTGTTCCTCTATGAATTGTTACTCCTTCACGAAATATATTATTGTTACCTATAGATAAAGTTGTCTTTTCGCCTTTATATTTTTTATCAGGAGTATCTTCACCAATTACGGAAAATTGATAAAATTTATTATTACTACCTATTGTTGTTGGGCCCTTAATAACTACATGACTCAAGAGTGAGCTGCCTTCGCCGATCACTACATCTTCACCTATGAAACAAAACGGTCCTATTTCTACTGAATCATGAATAATTGCGGAATCATGAATAATTGATGTAGAGTGAATTGGCACTTATCTAGCCCTATCTGCACAAAGGATAGTAGCTGAACATACTATTTTTTCATCTACTTCTGCTCTAGATTCAAATTTCCAAATGCCTTTTTTTTCATTAAGGATCTTGCTATATAAATGAATATCATCACCTGGTCCTACTCTTCTTCTAAATCTAACCTTATCCACTCCTGCAAATACATATATAGATCCTTCCTCAGGAGTTTTATCCATAGTTTGAAAACCTAATATTCCGGATGCCTGAGCTAAGGCTTCGATGATAATTACTCCTGGCATGACTGGATTATTTGGAAAATGCCCTCGAAAATAATCTTCTTCACCAGTAAGTCTTTTGATTGCATGAATATCACTTCCCTTATTAATATCTAATACTTCGTCTACAAATAGAAAAGGTTCTCTGTGAGGAAGATATTTTAAAACATCATCATGTATGCCGGACATATAACTAGCCTCGTTTTTTTATAAAAATTGATGATTTAGCCCAATCTTTTTGTTCTTGTGTCGGCATTATACCTACATAATTTCCAGGATTATCTATATTCTTAGTTACAAGAGTATGTGCGCCTATTGAAACGTCATCGCAAATAGATAGATGTCCTAATATTCCTGAAAGTCCGCCCATCTGTAGATTTTTTCCTATTAATGTTGATCCAGCAATGGCACAGCAAGCTGCAATTGCAGAATTTTTTCCCAAGGAGACATTGTGTGCAATATGAACTTGATTATCTAACTTCACACCATCATGAATCTGAGTATCTCCCAAAGCTCCTCTGTCTATGGTGCAGCTTGATCCAATTTCTACATTATCTCCAATAATAAGGCCGCCTAATTGTTCTATTTTTTGATATCCAGTCTTTGAAGGTGCGTAGCCAAAACCATCACTCCCAAGAACTGATCCAAAATGAACACTAGAAAACTCGCCTAAAGTGACATCTTGAACTAATGAACAATTTGCATTTATTTTACACCCCTTTTTTAGATAACAATTTGGGCCTATAAAAGAATTAGGGCCTATATAAACACCTTCTTCAATAACAACATTTTCTTCAATAATGACATTTGCAGAAACGAAAGATAGCTTAGATACGTCAGCAGAAGACGATATGCTAGCACTTTTATGTATAGACGGTGTTTCCAATTTATTTTCTTTATTAACAAATAATGATGAAATCTTAGCATAGGCTAAATAAGGATCAGAACATTTTAAAAGATTTACAGATGAATTGGTCTCAAGGTTAGAATCAATAATTACAGCAGCCGCTTTAGTGGTTTTTAGAAACCTTAAATATTTTTTATTTGATATGAAGGAAATCGAATCAGTATTTGCCTCCTGAATAGTAGCAATATTACTGATGATGATATTTTCATCACCAGTAATTGAGGCATCAATAGTTTTTGAAAGTTCTTTAAGAGTAAAAGATATTTTTTTCTGGCTCACAAGTGAGTTTATTCATTAGCCCCAGAAGCTGCAACATCAAGCATATCTGTAACAGATTGTGTTATATCTAATGCAGGGTCCGCAAAAATAGCAGTATCTCTTGCTAACAATACTTTTAATTGCTTAGCAGCTAGAAGCTCTTGAAGAATCTTTTGTAATGAAGGATTCATATCTCTAAATATCTTTTCAGCTGTCTCATTTTGCTTTGCTTGAATCTGTCCAACAATAAACTCAAGTTCTTGAGATTTATCTTGAATAGACTTTTGAGCACTTGCAACTTCTTCTTGAGACATTGTTTCTCCGTCTTTTTGAAGTGTTTCTGCTAAAGCTTGTCTATCAGCTTGAAGTGTCTGAGCTTGCTCGACTTTTGCAGCATAATCAGCATCCTCTTCTAGAGCTTTAAAAGTATCTTGCGCTTGCTGTGTAGACAAAACAGCAACTCTCATGTCAATAACTGCCATCCCTTCACTAGCGAATGAAGGTACAGATATTAATAAGAATGCAGCTAAAAATAGTTTGTTTAAATTTTTCATAATTACCCCTTAGTAAGTTGTCGTATTTTATACTAATTTATGCAAAAAGCATGAAATTATCATTTAAAAGACATTTCCAATTGTAAACTGGAATTGCTCAGTTCTTTCTAATGGCCCGGCATTAGATGGTTTAGCAATTGCAAAACTCATAGGACCAAAGCCTGTTATCCATGTAACTCCAACACCGTAAGAATACCTTAACTCTTCAAGGTCTGGTTCATAGCAGTTAATCTGATAATCTTTGCAGTCTGTTGAAAAAACATTACCAAAATCAAAGAAGAATGCTGATCTCATTGATCTCTGGTCCTCAATCATTGGAAGTTTAAAAATTAATTGAAGGCTCCCCTCAACTTTAACATTTCCTCCAATTGGTTGATCTCTATTGCTAAACATATAAGGATTATAAGCTGGTGCATCAGGCTCTCCATCGAAATCTAAGTCTCTTAATGCAGGGCAAAGATCATTTACCGCATCATATTCATAACATGGAGCTTGGGTACTTCTTGGTCCAAGTGTATTAGATTCAAAGCCACGAAGTGACCTTGGGCCTCCTGCATAAAAATTCTGGAAGAATGGTGCGCTATTTGTATCTCCGTATACATCCATATAACCAAGTTCACCGTTAAAACCAAAAACAAGATCATAGAATCCTAAAGGTTTATAGTATTTCTGTCGTATGTTTACTCTTGCATACTGAATATCACTAAATGGTAAGGCAGCCATCAACATTAAATCTGTTGACGAGCCCTCTGTCGGAAACATCCCGCGATTAAGGGTGACTCTTGACCATACTGCTTGCATACTTAGCGTTTCAAAAATATTACCTTCTGAAGATAGGAAGTCTGATATTTCTCTTGCGGGCAAAGAGCCTGAATCAATATCAGTTTTATCATAAGTAATATTTAAGCCAATTCTTTGTGTGTCTGATATAGGATATCCAAACTGCAAGCCAAGACCTGCTGAATTGGTTAAGTAATTTGCGACGTTAAATTCTCCATAGTCAGTCTCTCTAAAGTAAGCGTTATATCCTCTACTAACACCATCCATAGTGAAATATGGATCAAAGAAAGATAGATTATAAGATTCTTGATAAACACTTTTATTAATTGAAATGCCAACAGTATTTCCACTGCCTAAGAAATTTCTTTCATTGAGATTAAATCCAAGCATTAACCCAAAATCACTATATCCAACATTACCACCGATTTGACCAGTGGTTTCTTCTTCAACTTGATATACCGCATCAACCTGATCATCTGTTCCAGGTACTGGAATAGTTTCAACAGTTACGTCTTTAAAATATCCAAGTCGCTCTAATCTAACTTTAGAGTTTTGAATTCTTTCATCCGATGTTGGTGCACCCTCAAATTGTCTCATTTCTCTTCTTAAAACTTCATCTTGGGTAATCTGATTACCTGCAAATATTATCTTTCTTGTATATGTTCTTTTTCCAGCATTTACTGCAAAGACTAAATCTACTTCTTGAGTATCTTCATTAATTTCAGGCGTACCTTGAACTTCTGCAAAAGCGTAACCCTCGTTACCAAGTACCGTAGTAAAAAATTCTTCAATGGCAGTTATAGCTGCTTGAGAATAAACTTTATCCTTCTGAGTTTGTATAACAGTTTCATAAGCCTCTGGCTTAATTGGAATATTTCCAATAACACTTACGTCGCTAACAGTATATTGATCTCCCTCTACTAATCCAAAGGTGATATGAATTCCTTTTCTGTCACGAGTTAAGCTAACTTGAGTTGATTCCAATGAAAACTTTAAATAACCTCTATCTAAATAATATGATTCAAGATTTTCTATATCACCTTGTAGTTTTTCTCTAGAGTACTGATTATCATTTGTTAAAAATGACAATATACTGCCCTCTCCTAATTCAAAACTTCTTAAAAGCTCATCATCAGTAAATAATTTATTGCCTAAAATATTAATACTTTCAATGGTTGCACTTTCACCTTCATCAACAACAATACTAACTTGGACTCTATTTCTTGGTTTTATAATCTCATCAACTTCGACGCTAGCACCATATCTACCTTGAGAAGCATATGATCTAACTAATTCAGCCTTCATTTTGTCTAAAGTAGACCTTTTGTATACTTTACCTTCTGCAATTTCAACACCATTAAGGCTTTCTAACAATTGCTCTGTTTTAAGAGCTTTATTTCCAGATATATCGATTGCAGATATTGAGGGTCTTTCCTGCACTGTAATTATTAGAGTACTTAGCTCTTTTCCAATTTGAATATCATCAAATTGCTCAGTGGCAAAAAGGGCTCTTGTAATATCTCCAACTTTTCTTTTATCAACTCTGTCGCCAACACTTACTGGTATTACATTAAAAATACTTCCAGTAGAAACTCTTTGAAGTCCGACTATTCTGATGTCATTAATTACAAATTCATCAAATGCTGTTGCTATGTTTATAAAACCAAGAGATAAGATGAGTAAAAATATTTTTTTCAATTTCATTCCTTATTAAAACCTTGCTACGTCATTGAATACAGCAAATACCATCAAGAATAGTATCATTACGGTGCCTGTAGCATATACGAAATTTTCTACTTTATCAGGTAAAGGTGCGCCTCTAATAGCCTCAACTCCTAAAAGAGTTAATTGACCACCATCAAGCGCAGGAATAGGTAATAGATTTAATACTCCTAAGCTAATACTTAATAATGCCATTAAATACATAAAAGGGAGTATTCCTGCCTGCGCAGTATCTCCTGCCATTTTAGCAATGCCTATTGGACCTGAAAGATTTTCAGTACCCATATTTCCTGTAAACATTTTTCCGATAAATTGGAGAGTCTTAACACTTAGGTTATAAGTTTCTTTTGTTCCTTTAATTACGGACCCAATAAAAGTTCTTTGAAGACCAAATCCAATCCCTAATAACTTTGATTCATTACCTGCGCTATCAACCACTGAAGTTAGTTCTACAGGAAAAATCATTGTATCTTTATCTCTTAATATTTGAATATCAGCTGAATTAATTGCAAGACTGTTTAAAATAGCTGGTATTTCCGATGCATAAGTTATTTTTGAGTTATTAATAGCTATTATTCTGTCATTTTCCTTTAATCCACTTTGATCTGCAGCGCCGCCATCAGATAGACTTCCAATTATTGGAAGCATTCTAGTCTGCACAGATATATTTAATGCATCAACTGGATTTTTTTGCTGCTCACTATCTGTTAAAAAATTATCTACTTTAAGTAAAATTTCATTTTTTGAGTTTGAATTTTTGGGAAGAATACCAATTGATAATTCGCCTGTCATGCCTGCCTTTGAAAGTAGTTCTAGACTGATATCTTTTCTTTCTGAAACTTTTACACCATCAATTGAGATTATTTGATCGCCTATTTGGAACATAGATGCATCATTAATTTTATTCACTACTAAAGTTGATTGAGGGTCAGGGGTACTAGAAAAAATAAAAGAAAATATTAAAATTGCAAGTAGAAAGTTAGCAACTGGTCCAGCGAGCATTATTGCCGCTCTTTGAATTTTAGGCTTAGTATCAAATGTTTTTTCAAGTTGATCTTCTGTAAATTCTTTTTTTAGCTCAGGTTCTATTTCAAACATTTTCTTTGTAATCATTGAAACATACCCACCTAAAGGAAAAGCAGACAGAGCAAACTCAGTTCCGTGTTTATCTACCTTTTTGTAGATAACAGGACCCATGCCAAATGAAAATCTTGGACAGTGAACGCCAAAATATCTAGCCACAAAATAATGACCGCATTCATGAATAACTACCAACACAAATAACAAAGCAATAAATGCTCCTGCGTAGACTAATGTATCTATTAAATAATTCATAATGAAAGTTTTAAGTTATGGATTTTATCACCTTCTTAGCCTCGATGCGTGCTTCATTGTTTAATTCATTTAAAGTTTCTATATCAGTTGGATTAGACAATGGAATTAAATCAAAAGTTCTATAAATAACATCATAAATCTGAGAAAATTTGAGTCTATTTTTTAAGAAATATTCTACAGCAATCTCATTTGCGGCATTAAATACCAAGCCAGATGAGCCTCCTGCATTACAGATTTCTCTTGCTAAGTTTTGCAGTTTAGATCTGTCTGAAGGAAATTCTTGAAAAGAGAGTTTAAGGTTTGTAAAATCCAATTTTGCATACTCAATACCGACTTTGCTGCTATCACCCAAAGCATTGGCAATGGGAACTTCCATATTTGGATTACTCATCTGTGAAATACTTGAACCATCTTTATATGTAACTATTGAATGAATAATACTTTGAGGATGCACAACTAAATCAAAAAACTTTTCATTTAAATTAAAAAGGTATCTAGCCTCTATTAATTCTAAGCATTTATTAACCAGAGTAGCAGAATCAATAGATATTTTAGATCCCATTTGCCAATTTGGATGTTTCAAAGCATCTTGAGGAGATATATTGGATAATTTAGAAAGAGGTATGTCTATAAAAGGACCACCAGAAGCAGTTATTATAATTTTATCAACATCTTGAGTAGTTTTGTCTTCAGGAAGGCATTGAAATATTGCATTATGTTCACTGTCAATTGGAATAATTGTTGAGCTTTTAGATCTTGCTAAAGGCATAAGTATGTCACCTGCTGCGACAATACTCTCTTTATTTGCAATCAATACAGTCTTACCTGCATTTACAGCCATTAGGCTTGCTTTAAGACCAGCGAAACCAACTATTGCAGATATAACAATATCAACTTTATCGTCAGAAATTAAATTCAATAATTCTTGATCTGAATTTAAGATATTTTTATCTGGATTAGAGGAAGAAATATCATCATATGCTATGACATCATCTACAAAAACATATTTGGGTAAGAATTCTTTAATAATGCCATCAGTTTTCTTAATATTCTTCCCTACAGCAATTCCAAAAAGATTAAGTGTGCTGTCATTCTGTCTTATAACATTGAGGACGCTATCGCCAATACTTCCAGTTGCACCTAACAAAAGAATATTTTTCATTTAGATGCCTAAAGTTTGAATTAACATAAATAAGGAGGTAAATATTGTTGTTGCAGACAGATGTGAATCAATCCTATCTAAGATGCCGCCATGCCCCGGAAGGATTGAACCAGTATCCTTAAGGTTACTCTTCCTCTTTAAATAGCTCATAAAATAATCTCCAACAAATGCATAGAAGGATGAAAAGATTATTATGAGAAGCATAGAAGCTGTTAGCTGATATTCATAATACATTAGAAATCCAAATAATGATGATGCAGCTATGCCCCCTAAAAAGCCTTCAAAAGTTTTATTGGGACTAATATTTTTTAATAGAGGAGTTTTTCCAAAGCGAGAGCCTACTATGTAGGCACAAATGTCAGCCAGAGAAGTGTTTACTATAATTATAAAAATTAACAAATGATTTATTTCATTAGTCTGAATAAGTAGCAATAGACTAGAATAAAATCCTGCTATAACTAAAAGTCTTAGGGAATTATTATCAAAGTGTATGGAGCTGAGAAGTTCTAACTTATTTCTAAATAAAAATATTGAAAAAATAAACCAAAAGACCGCTAGAAGAGATATAAAAAAGTATAAAAAATATTCTTCAAAAACTATATATCCCAGAATAAAAATAATAATAGAAAGTGAATCAACTACCAGATTTTTTTTTCTTGCCAACCCACCCCATTCTAAAAAAATTAATATTGAAATGGCTGTAATTACTAAAGTTGTCAAAAGGGTATCAGCAAAATAAATTAAGCCAAAAAAGGGTGTAACCATCATTAAACCGGTGATAGATCGGTTTATAAATGTTGTTTTAAATTCTTTTTCCAAACCTTCTCTCCACACTTTTAAAGGACTCTAAGCAAGAAATAAAATCTTCTTTAGTAAAATCTGGCCACAATTTTTCAATAAACATTATTTCAGCATATGCTATTTGAAATAATAAAAAATTACTAAGTCTCCTATCGCCGCCTGTCCTGATAACAAGATCTATATTATCAATTGGAACTAATGAGTATTGTGAAAAAATATCTTCATCAATATCTTTTATTTTTATTTCTTCATCTTGGACTTTTTTTACTAAAATCTTAGAGGTGTTAATAATGTCGTTCCTGCCCCCATAACCTAGTGCAACATTGAGTTCAAGAGATGGGTTGCTTAAAAAAGTATCCTTATGCGCTTTATCTATCTTATTAATTATTTTTGAGCCAAAATTCTCTATATCTCCAAAAAAATTTAACTTAACTCTTTGATCAATTAACTCTGGAACTTGATCAGAGATAGCTTTAATAATTAAAGTTTTAATTCCATCAATTTCACTCTTAGGCCGAGACCAATTTTCAGAGCTAAATGCATAAATTGTTAGCGTATTAATATTTTGTGTTACGCATTCCTCTACAATATCTTTAACAACACCTACGCCTTTTTCATGACCTTTTGTTATTTTTAATTTGTTGTTTTTGGCCCACCTTCCATTTCCATCCATAATAATGGCAACATTCTTTAAAGAGTTTTGATTGTTGTTTGATTTGGGTTGACCCATAATGGTCAACTTATATTTCTAGAAGATCAGATTCTTTGTTTTTTAATTCTGAATCTACAACTGATATATAACTATCAGTTTCTTTTTGAATTAGGTCTTCTGAACGCCTCATATCATCCTCAGATATTTCACCTGATGATTGCATATCTTTAACTTGATTATTTGCATCTCTTCGAATATTTCTAATTGATATTCGAGAGTTTTCAGCCTCGCTTCTTGCTTGCTTGATATAACCTTGTCTTGTTTCTTCAGTAAGAGTTGGCATAGTAACTCTTATTAAATCTCCAGATGAGCTAGGGTTTAAACCCAAGTCCGAGGAAGTTATAGCTTTTTCAATTTCTGGCATTAAAGTTTTATCCCATGGAGAAATAACCAAAGTTCTATTTTCTTCTACGGAAATATTAGAAGTTTGATTTAAAGGAGTTAAATTACCATAGTAATCTATTTTAATATCATCGAGTATTGCAGGGTTAGCTCGGCCAGTTCTAATTTTATTAAATGCAGATTTGAGGGAGTCTACAGATTTCTCCATTCTTTCTTTAAGTGATTCAAGTATTGTATTCATATTAAGATATTATTGTACCAATGTGATCTCCGCAAATAATATCTTTAAGAGCATGTTCTTTTGAAACATTAAAAACATTAATAGGGAGTTTGTGATCTCGAGCTAAAGTTAGAGCTGTTGCGTCCATAACTTTTAAATTTTTAGAAATAGCTTCATCAAAAGACAGAACTGGATAGAATTTTGCTTCTGGATTAATTTCAGGATCATCTGAATATACTCCGTCAACTCGTGTTGCTTTCAACATTAAGTCAGCTTGAATCTCAACTGCTCGCAAGCAACCAGCTGTATCTGTTGTAAAAAATGGATTTCCAGTTCCAGCAGTAAATATTACAACATAACCATCGCTGAGAAGTTGAATTGCCAGCCTTCTATCATAATGCTCTACTAATCCTGCTATAGGAATTGCAGACATGACTCTTGTTTTAATGCCTGCTCTTTCGAGAGCATCTCTCAAAGCAATACCATTCATTACTGTTGCTAACATGCCCATATGATCGCCTGCAACTCTATCCATTCCAGCTTGATTTAGCTTCTCACCTCGAAATAAGTTACCTCCACCAATAACAATACCTATTTCAGCATCTATTTCTTTGCACTCTTTTATAGATTTAGCCATTGCATCAAGAATCTTGGGATCGATTCCATGCTCATCATCACCAGCAACAGATTCGCCACTAAATTTAACAAGAAGGCGTTTATGTTTTAGATCGGACATTGATTTATTTTAATTGATCAGCAACCTCATCTGCAAAACTTTTAGTTTCAACTTCAATTCCTTCACCAACTTTAAATCTCACATAGCCCGTAACATCTGCGCCATTATCTGAAAGAAGTTTTCCAACAGTCATATCAGGATCTTTAATAAAAGCTTGAGAAGTTAAAGATACCTCTGCAAGAAATTTTCTAACTTTCCCTTCTACCATCTTATTCATAATTGCGTCATCTTTTCCTGACTCTTTAGCTTGAACCTCAAAAATAGCTTTTTCTCTTTCAAGAACTTCGCTATCAATATCATCTGGAGTTTTGCATAAAGGATTAGAGGCCGCTATGTGCATAGCAACATCTTTTGCAAGATTATCATCGGAGTTACTAGTAACAACCAATGTTGCTAATTTACCATCTGAATGCATGTAAGATCCTACGGACATTGAATTATCAAACTCAATTGTTTCCATTCTTCTCAATTGAATGTTTTCACCAATTTTTTGAATTAAAGCTAATCTCTTTTCTTCTATTTCAGTTGATGCAAACATGGATATATTATCCACTTTATTATTAGAGACATAATTTACAACATCATCGGCAAAAGCTATAAATCCAGGATCTTTTGCAGCAAAATCAGTTTCTGAATTTATTTCAATAATTGTTGCGTAACTATCTGATGAGACTATTCTAATTACTCCATCGGCAGCTACTCTAGAAGCTTTTTTTTCTGCTTTGAGTGAGCTATTAGATCTTAAAAGATCCAAAGCTTTATCTAGATCTCCTTCACACTCAACCAAAGCTCTCTTACATTCCATCATGGCGACACCAGACATATCTCTTAATTCTTTGACTTGTGATGCTTTAATTTCCATTTTTGTAATCCTTATAAATAATTTACTTTGAATCTTTTTCAGATTCCTCAGGTTCTTCTGCAGGAGCTTCAACAGCAACCTCTTCTGCAGGAGCTTCTACTTCTTCGGCAGGAGCTTCAACAGCAACCTCTTCTGCAGGAGCTTCTACTTCTTCGGCAGGAGCTTCAACAGCAACCTCTTCTGCAGGAGCTTTAGGCTCTTCTTTTTTAATTGTTTCTATCTTAGGTGTTTTAACATCTGAAACAGGAGCATAGCCTGTAGATGATTCAATTCCTCTTGCACATGCTTCAGCAATAACTCTTGTTACAAGTCTTACAGATCTAATTGCATCGTCATTACCAGGTATTACAGTATCAATACCATCTGGATCTGAATTTGTATCAACTAATGCAATTACTGGAATTCCCATTTTTTGGGCTTCCAGAACTGCGATCTTTTCATGCTTAATATCAATAATAAATAATGCATCAGGAAGTCCTTTCATATCTTTAATTCCACCAACACTTGCTTCAAGTTTTGTATGTTCTTTTTGTAT
>Ga0213869_10001676_pt1 | contig 16134 bp, 11 predicted proteins | sample PICome_10_FD_160083 | JGI IMG/M metagenome (GOLD analysis project Ga0213869, IMG submission 160083) | Coastal seawater microbial communities near Pivers Island, North Carolina, United States - PICO132 | ecosystem: Environmental > Aquatic > Marine > Coastal | place: USA: North Carolina...
ATTTTTTCTTCTTCTTGACAGTCTTGGTAGATTTTGGAGGAGATGGAGATTTCGATTTTGGTGGAGATTTACGTGTTTTTGTGGATGATTTAGATGACGGCTTTTTCTTCAATGTTTTGGAGGGTTTTGATCTGACTAAGTTTTCAACATATGATATTTGCTCCTTTGTCATTCCATTGCTATGTTTTGTAATGTCAAAAGACTTGAAGGTTTTTATTGTTGCTGGTAGGAGTCTGCCCTCCCCTGATTTTACATACTCAAAATAACCTTTCAGTAATTTATCATCAAGTTTAAATAGTTTTTTAATCAAAAAATCATCAGTGATATTTATTTCTGTTGTTAAATTTGTTATATTTGGCAAAATTTGAAAAACTTTGTTATCTAAAAAATTCATTCTTGTTTTAGTGATTACAATTATATAAAATATTAAATCGCAGAATAAATAATTTTGCAGTTGTTTTAATTGTTGCAAGTTATTATTAGAAGTTATAATATGATCATCAGATGTATTAGGATATAATATTCCTTTTGTGTCTAAAATTGGATAGCCCATAGCAGCATTAGGAAGAAGTAATTTTTTATCTAAATTATCTAATTTATTAGAATTAGTATAGTTAATAATTATTTCTTTTTTTGATATATTTACTAAGGGAAACGGGTGTGTATGTGAAAATGTATCATTTTTAGATTTAGAATTTGAAACACTTTTGTAATTGTCTTTTAAACTGCCTTTTGTTTTTGTGTAACTATATATCTGTTTCATCATTTCAATAGACTCGGTAGGAATAAATTTATTTTCATAAATATTAAATTCAATAAATTTATCATATGCGTTATCATAAATTAATGTAGATTTTCTTGATTTTTGATTTTGAATTAAATAATATGTAATAGGTATTTTTCCAGATTTGTTCTGAAAAAGTGAATTGGCATCACTATAATTATAATATCTTAGTTTTATTATTTGGTTATCTAACAGGACTTTAGCATTATTTGACTTTAATGAAATCCATGAAGCTGGATGAATAAATAATAAATATGAATTCGCGTCACGAAGAATAGATAATGATTTTTTATCAAACTCAACCCATAATGTTTTACCTTCTCCACGTTGTACATTTTCAGTTGAACTTGCTCTAATCCCACCTTCATTATATGGTGGATTACCCATAACAATATCGAAAGTATCCCTCCCCAATTCTCTTTTCCACTTAGAAGCCTCTGTTAAAAAGTTTGCTTTCACAATATTTGGTTCAACATGAGGATCTATCATTTTAAATATTTTTTTACACACTTTAACATTAACAGGATTAAGTTCTACCATAAAAAGCATTTTCTCTATAATGTACTTACTGCGTTCTTTATCATCTTTAATAACTCCCTTCAATCCATCCATTAATTTATAATAAACGATTATGGGAAAATTTCCAATCCCATTAGCAGGGTCTAACCATGTTAAGTATTTGTTAGTCCAAACATTTTTAGGTAATGTATCTAACATTTCACAAACTAATTCAGGAGGTGTAAAAACCTCACCATGTTGCTCTTTTTCGGTGGTTCGAACAGTCAAACGCTCTCTTATAATTTTTAGTATTTTTTCATTTTGAATAAATGAATGAGAGCACGGTTCAGTAGACATATTTTCTGGATGATATTTTTCTTTGACCATCAAAAAGCTATTCTTAATATTACAATAGATATTAATTAATTCAGGCATATTGTTTAACTGAATATTATGAATCATTATTTTAAATGTGTCTAGCTTGTCATTTAATTCTTTAACTAATTCACTAAGTAAAAAGTTTTTTTCTTCATTTGTAATTACTTGAAGTTCATTTTCATTTATACCATCTAAAACTGTTTGTGATAGATAACATAAAAGTAACATATTATTTTCACCTTCTGAAATATTATTGCATAATTCACGTATATCATCTGTACTAGGTATGTTTTCTACATTCATTATTTTTTCTATTCCTGATCTTACGTCTCTCTCACCACAGTTATCATAATTATTATCTTCAAATAAAATAAATAATGCTATTAAGTTTAAAAAATATATTGTAACAGCATCTCTCTTTTCTTTTAATGATACCTCTTTTTTATCAGATTTTTTACTAGTATCTCTTTCTTTTGTATCTAAAAGCCCATCACCACGCCTTAAAATAGTGATAATTTTTTTTTGTTTACTAGTTTTATTTTTTGATAATGTAAATTTTTTATAGAACTCTGTTATCTGACTATCATTAAATACACTATTAATTAAAGTACTGGCAGTTTCATTATTAATTTTAAATTCTTCACTTTTTTGTTGAAACGTATTAATATTTTCTAAACCTAATTTTTTAATTAATTCTGTATATTCCTTAACATATTCACTATTATTCGTTTGTTTTAACATAATACCATTTAAATCATGAGAAAAGATTAAATTTCGCAAGCGAGCTAATTTTTTCTCGGGCAAATTATTTGATTTATTATAATTTAATTGATTTTCATATTCATACAAAAATTGAATCATTCTGTTTTTTAATAAATCTATAAAAAACCCCTTTTTTTTCCCAGGATATGGAGTTAAAACCCTGAACATACTCTGATAAATGGTATCTACTGATTTTATTGGGTCCATATGTATTGCGATATCCACACAGGGTAATGATATACCCAATCTTAATTTGGCACCCGTAAAAATAATTAATGATTTTTTTTTATTGTATGCGTTACATTCCTCCTCACGTAAGCATTCCTTATCTCCTTTCTTATTACCCTTGTTTGGGGATAAGCAAAAGGTCGAAAAACAAAGTTTATCGCCACTCTTCTCCATAGTATCCTTTAAGTTTGCTTTATGTGGTTCATCTAAACCACTCAAATCTTGAGATAAAATAGAACGATATTCTTTTTTCTTTGTGGAAATATTTTTTGAGTGCATCAAAACAAAACAGAAATTATCTCTAAAAAATTTATCCTTCAATACCTCAGATAATAAATAACGCATCATAGGTTCAACTTCACCTTCTTCACTTTTTGCACCCTTTAAGTTGGTGGGTAAAAACCATAATTGTGAATGCTGACGTGTAAGAACATTAAAATTATTTTCTGCTAATATTGCTTTTGGATTTCCTATACCATAAACACTAGTTTTAATGTAATTAAGTAATTTAGATAAACCTTGTGTTTGTCCTGCTTTTAGATTTTCAATCTTGAAAATATGACGTATATTACCGTCTTTATGAACCCATGGATCTAAATTCTCTTTATCTGGTTCGGTTAATGCTGGACAGATTATGGAAAGTTCTGGTTCCTTTTCATATTGTTCTTGAAGTTGAATTAATGTATAACCACTTTTTTGATAGTCATCAAGTAATTTTTTAAATAATTCCCCTTTCTCTCTGCCTATTTCTATATCTCTATCTGCTTTTATTTCTTCAAGAATTACTTGTTGAGTATCTTCATTAGCAATTGTTTTCATATTTTGCATCATATCATACGTCCATTGGAGTACAACACTTTTTTCCTTGCCAAGCAATTCATATTTTAACATAGGTTTTATAAATGTAGCTGTAACCATAATAAATGGAAAGGTCAATGCTTCACTTTCTCCAACTACATATTTATTTAAAATTTTTTGTTGAGCCTCTGCATTGGAACTCGCACCTTGATGTATTTCATCAAAAAATATCATTTTATCTGTTGTTTTTAGAATAGCGTTAAGTTGTGGATAATCACGTAAATTTTCACCCTCGCCTTTTTGCCAAAGTTGTTGTTGACTAACAATAATAATATTTTTTTTACCAGGATTAAGAGAAGAAAATTTAGATACTTCTCGTGAATTTTTCACATCAATGATATCATAGATGTCTTCTGGAAATGAACCTTTATATTTTTCAAAAACATCTTCCCTAAATTGATCGTGTGTTTCACTGACTGCACCTAAAATTAATAATACACATTGTGGTTGTTTTTCAGCTATTAATCCTCCAATCATAAATGATTTACCACTACGTGGCACTGCTCCCCAAATAAACTTATTATTCCCCTTTTTAATTCTATTTTCCGTAAATTTGATAAATAAATCTTGATGAAGACGCGGAGAAATATGTTCTGGAAATGATGAGGACTCACTAAAAGGATTATCTGAATCTAAATTTTCAGACCCAATTTTTTTAAGATAGTTCAATAAACGTTGGTAATAAATATTTAATGTTCCTGTGCCATAACTTATATCTGATTTTAAAAGTTCTGCCGCTGCTTTATGGGAACGTGCTTGTTTTTTTAATATGACATCTATGTCATTAACTAAAACACCTATTTTAAATTCAGGTAGTGTTTTTTTACTTAATTTTACAATAACTTCTGTGTAAATTTTTTCAATATCTAAACTACCAATTCCCTTTTTTTTATCATCATGAAAGTATTTTGAAGAGTAAAAATAAGCAGTGGTTATAGATTCAGATTCTTCTTTCTTCACTTTCTCCTCTTTCGGACATTTATTTTCACATGCATATCCCATTTCTGGTTTTTTACTTAATTCTTTTTTATCTTCAAAATAAATATCCACAATTCCGCTTTTGTTACTTTCATTCACATTACTATCATTAAAAAATTTCTTAATACCATCATTATTTGTTCCAATAAATCTTAAAATTTCTTCGCGTTTTTCTACACTGTTATAAAATACTCGGGTTCCGCCAGTATTAGAAAATAAATCATCTAATCGTAAAACAAAAATAATTATCCATAATGCTTCAAAAACATGAGAACGTGTTACATTTATACCATTAGGACCCGTTTCAGGAAATAACTCTAAGAAATCATTAACATGAACTTTTTTATTTTCACTTTTAATAATTTTAAGTAAATCAAATAGATTTAGCTTTTCAAATCCGTATTTATATTCAGACTTTTTACAATTGTCTAATACCCGTTTTATCTCTCTACCTTTTCTAATATTAATCGCTTCTTGTTTTTTCATTTCACGACAATTCCTTTTAAATTCCTCGCTAATTTTAGATGAAGTCATATATATATATATAATTAATAATAAATATAGTTTGATATTTATTATCTATTTCATTGATATCCATATTTACATAATAGTGCTATAAGTTCCATCAATGTAGTAGATTTCTTTGAATCCTAATTTCTTCATTTTTTCGGCGGCGTAGCGTGCGCGTTGTCCCGTATTACAATAGACAAGTGTGGCGACGTTCTTGTCTAATTTTTTAACATTTTTTTCGCTTATTTTATTTACCGGTAAATGTGTGGAATTAGGATAATGACCGGCATCATATTCCATTTTTGTTCTAATGTCAACAATCTGTTTTAAATCACCGCTTTTAATAAGTTTCTTTGCCTGACTGGCTGGAATCAAATCTATTCCTGATAAGGAGTAATAAGTCATAGCACTTAGCACCGAAGCAATTCCTGAAAAAATACAAAGTAAAAATAGACTGACGAATTCATATAATGTATGGGAATATTTAAAAATTCAAGGTAACAAATATCAAAAAATATTTATATTTATATAATAATGAGTCAAATTTTACTTTGGTTGTATTTTTACAAATGGTATTTTATTTGGTTAATTGCCCTAGTAATTTTTATAGCGCCTTTTTCTCCAATACAAATTTTTCTCTCTCCGTATAATTCACAATTTAAAAATGAGAAAATACAATAGAGAGAAAAATGCTTATTGATGGATTGGCTATTGCCAAAGAAATCCGCAATCAAATTAAAGAAGAAATAGCCGAATTTGATAATAAACAGGTACCTCCAGGTTTAGGTATTGTGATGGTGGGCGACCGCGTAGATTCATCTACTTATGTGCGTATGAAAAAACGCGCCTGTAATGAAGTAGGTATTTTCCATCAAGAAATAAAACTCTGTGAAGATGTTTCCCAGGATGAGCTTCTTCAAAAAATAGTGGATTTAAATACTGATACAGCTATTCACGGCATACTTATTCAGCTTCCTCTACCCGCTCACATAGATACGAACAAGGTTTTAAAATCGGTATCGAGAGAGAAAGATGTGGATGGCTTTCATCCAGAAAATGTCGGCAATTTAACTCTTAACCGTCTAGAAGATGTATTAATGCCCTGTACACCCAAAGGATGTATCGAACTACTTGATAAATACAATATTGAAATAGAGGGTAAACATGCCGTTGTCATTGGAAAAAGTTCTATTGTAGGAATGCCTCTTTCTCTCTTACTTCTTCATAGAGAAGCCACTGTTTCAGTTTGCCACGTCAAAACTCATAATATAAAAGACATAACTCGCCAGGCGGATATTTTAATATCGGCGTGTGGTCAAGCAGAAATGATAAAAGCGGATTGGGTGAAAGATGGTTGCGTTGTCATTGATGTGGGTATTAATTCTGTGGATGACGAGAATGCCAAACGTGGATATAGAATCGTGGGGGATGTAGATTTCATTGATGTGAGAGAAAAGGCGAGGGCAATTACACCAGTTCCTGGTGGTGTGGGTCCAATGACTATTGCTATGCTTTTGAAAAATACGGTGACTGCGTTCAAATCACAATCAATAACGGAGAATGAATAATAATTATATTCGCATAGTATACAAATATTTATGTATGATAAAATATTTAAATTATCATTCAGTGAACATGGCTTTTTAGATAGAACTATTTATAAATATTTAACACATCCAGTTATTGATTATGCTAAAAAAAATAACTATACTCCGAATTATTTAACGACTTGTAGTTTCTTTTTCCAAGGATTAGGAGTGGTCTTTTTGGCTTATGATTATCGCTGGAATTATACATTTTTCTATATGTTAGGTTACTATTTTGATAGTATTGATGGACCTATGGCGCGTAAATATGATATGGTTTCCACGCTAGGTGATTGGTACGATCATGCTAGTGATATGTTATGTTTTTTAATGGCAAATTATATTTTAATCGCGGATTATCATCTTTTAAGTCACACATTATTATTATTGATTTACCTTTTTCAAATGTGTGGATTACTTCTTTATACTGGATGCCAAGAGCAAATTTACAATAAGTATTTAAAAAACGAATTAGGGCAAAGGGGGGAAAATCAGGTATCACAATCATTATTAATCACTACATTTTTCATAAATAAACCTTCCCCTGAAATCCGTCTCCAATATTTAAAACCTTTTTGCATAACAAATTCATTGTTCTTTTTTTCATTATTACCTCATTTTATTGTATTAACACAAGCCTAAATTGGCTAATTCATCAGCACGTTTATTTTCTGTACGATAAACATGTTCGAATGTGATAGTGTCAATGAGTGAGGCCAATGACACAGCTTCTTCATAAAGTGGCTTCATAGAAGGTGAATTCACCTTATATTCTCCATTCATTTGCTTTATAATCAGTAAACTGTCGCCCTTTACAGCTATTTTTTTTACACCACGATTCACGGCTTCACGTAACCCCAATAACAATCCATTATATTCTGCTACATTATTTGTTTTCTTTTCGCCAACAAATAATGATTCCGAGTATATTTCTACTTGATTTTTATAGATTACAGCACCTGCACCTGCTCTACCTGGATTTCCTTTACTACATCCATCAAAAAAAAGTGTATAAAAAATAGGGTCTTCTTGTAATGTCATTTTAAATATATAATACCATTAGAATACCTCTAAATCTTTTACGTGCCAATATTCAAATCCGCCATTAGGAAGTGGTCGCTGGATAATAAAAGGCAACTTTTTTTCAAGCAATTCCTGTTCTGCAATGATTGAATTATCTAGTGTGGGTCGATCAACACGAACAAAAGGTTGGTTTCCAATATCCAACTGTTTTGTTCGCTGACCGATTACCTTTGTTTTCTCATATTTTGTCATTATTGGAATCGTTGTATGAAGAGCATCAACAATAATATTATTTTCATTGCGTGTAACAATGGAGGCGGAAGCAATTTCATCATAGTTGTGAAACTTACTTTCAGGATGAAGGAGCAAAATCTCATCATGATGTGTAATTTTTTTATTGTGATCTCCGAGCAAATCTTCCTCTTCAATAGGTTCAACAACTCCTTCCTCTAAATCATCAGGAACAATAGCTCCTGCTTCGACTCCTTCTTCACTAATTACCGGTTTTTCTTCCTCCTCTTCATCATCATCCTCTGGGGGAGGTCCCAAATCTCCATCTTCCTCATTATCATCTTCTTCAATGTCATCACCACTATCAAAATCTTCTATATCACCATTTTCATCAAGGTCTACTTCAACTTCTTCTGGGTTAATTGTATCTACATCATCTGGTTCAATTGTAGCCATTACTAATATATATTACTTATATTATAAGATTTTTTTAAATTCAATTTTTCCAAGTTGTATCACATTCAGGACACAAATAAACGTACTTCAAGTTTTTATCATCATATCGCATTATAATAACTTCGGCTTGTTTATCCAATGCTGGGTCTTTTGATGGGCAAGATGTATTAGGACAAACAACATTAGTTACCCGAGGCAGCGTTGGGTCATATTTTGTATATTTGTTAATAATATTCAGATAATTATTATCGACCGCCTTTAACATTGTTTTGGAGACATAAATATCCTTTTTTCCAATTTCAGTGTTTTCATGTCCGCAATTTCTACAATAATAAACTAATTCATTGCCTTCATTTCCTTCTTCGCCAGCTAATTTAATATAATACATATTATCGCAATTCACGCAAAAGTGCATAGTGACTTTGTCCTTAATGTATAAAGAGAAATATATATTTAACTCTCTTTCAATTTTTCTATTAATTTTGGGTAATTTATTTCTTCTTCCATTCGATAAAATGGCATATGTATTGTCAGTTTCCGATTATTTTCGCGAGAAATTTTTTCTAACTTATCCATTATTTTACTCTTATTTTCATTGTATTTTTCCTTTATAATTTTTTTAAATAATGGCTCAATAGGTTTGAGTTTTCGTTTAAATTCCCTACTAAATAGCATATCATATATCGCTGTATTAAAATTTTGATATTCAATAATAGTATTATAAAGTGGCAATTCAGTATGGTCTTTTGTTATACCAGGTTCATTTAAAAATGGATTCTCATCAAATAATGTTAACATATTCATTAACACTGATGTTAATGTATTACAAGACGTCCATTGGTCTCCTTTCCAAGTATTTAAAAGTGAAAGACACACTTTTCCATTCCTATATAAATTAGGATGAAAGCGGGTTGAACCATTATTTGTCATAAATAAGACCTTTGGAGGAGCATAGGGATAATTTGGTGGAAATTCTATCGAAAATAAATAGTTTCCATACTGATAAACTGTTTCGTTCTTGGGTATAATAAGTGCATACCCCATCAATATATTACTTTCATCGTGGATATAATATATACCATTTTCTTCGAGAGGGTTTCGCTTTATTTGCTTTAAATCCGAAATTATACGTGTTAAGGTCTCCTTTGAAATGCGTATTTCGCTCATTATATACAGATATTACGCGAGTTTGTTTTTATGCTATTTCATTAAAAAATTGAGATAAAAAAATAGCAGTATGTATTATACAAGTTATGGCGACTCATCCACAAAACCCAAAAACATTGGAGTCATTTTTGAAGAAATATAAATATAATAAGGATGATGAAAACGCAGGAGAAATAACACATACGCGAATTGGGGATAAGAAGAAAATATATGGTGGGGCATATAGTATTCCGGAAGACCAGTTATCAAGGTTTTATAAACTCTATTATAATGAGGTTTTTGAAAAAGGTTCGATGGAATATTTGACTGAAAAACAAAACACGGATGAAGGAGCAATTTTGGTAGACTTCGATTTCCGTTATGAAAATTCAACTAAAAAGCGTAAACATACAGAAAATCACATTATTGACATTATCGACCTTTATACAAATAAACTGTGTAAACTAATGCACTTTGAAGAGGGACAGAGTTTCCCTATTTATGTGTTCGAAAAACCTGATGTCAATATTGTGGACACAGAAAATATTACAAAAGACGGAATTCATATGATTATTGGTGTCAACCTGTCTCACACTATGCAGCTTATTTTGCGCAAGCAGGTGCTAGAAGAGATTGGGGATTTGTGGGGAGACTTGCCGATTATTAACAGCTGGGAGAGTGTACTAGATGAGGGTATCAGTGCGGGATACACGAACTGGCAAATGTACGGCTCACGAAAACCGCATAATCAGTGTTATCAGTTGAAACTCTATTATGAAGCGACTTTCGATCCAAGTGATGAAGAGTTCGAATTCAAGAGTGTGCCAGTAAAGTCGGTAAATATGCTGGAAAATATGGCGAAGATGTCGGCGCAGTATAAAGGTCATCCCGAATTTCCGCTTACTGATTTTGGTGAGAAAGAATTGTCGGCAGTTCAGCCAGCTGGTTCAAAACGCACAGGTGCTCGAAAAGGAAAATCGAAAAGTGCGAAGAATTTGAATATTGTGGATGCCCTTGAAATTGATTTCGCAAAAATCAGTTCCAGTGAAGAGCTGGACAATGCCATCGAATTGATGTTGGCAAGAGTTGAAGCAAACGATTATTATGTTAAGGAGGCTCATCAATATGTGATGATTTTGCCAGAGCAATATTACAATAGTGGTTCTTATGACCGCTGGATTCGTGTTGGTTGGGCTCTTCGCAATACTGATAATCGATTGTTCTTGTCTTGGATGAAGATGAGTCAGAAGTCGGATACATTCAGTTTCGGTAATTTGGCTGAAAACTACGATATGTGGAAAAAATTCGCCACCAACAAAGAGGGACTGACATATAAGTCTATTATGTATTGGGCTAAGAATGATGCGGATAGAGGAGCATATTCGAAAATTCATCGTGAGACTGTGGATTACTTTATCGAACAAACTATTCGTGGTCAGACGGAATTTGATTTGGCAAATGTGCTTCATCAGCTTTTCAAGGACCGTTTTGTCTGTGTGAGTATTAAAAATAATGTCTGGTATGAGTTCAAGAATCACAAGTGGCACGAGATTGACAGTGGTCATCACTTGCGTTTGTGGTGCTCGCGCGATGTCTACAAGTTGTATTCTGATAAGGCAGCCTCACTTGATGATATGATGAATGCACTCGAAGAGGATGATCCTAATCGACAAAAAATCGAGAAGAAAATCCAGACTTTGATTGCTATTGGTATGATGTTGAAGGGCACGACAAAGAAGAATAATATTATGCGGGAAGCACGAGATTTGTTCTACGATAAGGAATTCTTGGAGAAACAGGATGAGAACAACAACTTGATGTGTTTCAACAATGGTGTATTCGATTTCAGCGAAAACCGCTTTCGAGATGGTAAGCCAGAAGACTATATTACAAAATCGACTGGGATTGATTATGTCCCAATCGAGGAGGCAAACAAAGACACTTTGAAAGAGGTGGAAGAGTTTATGACACAACTATTTCCAGTTGAAGAGCTTCATAAGTATATGTGGGAACATTTGGCTTCCACACTTATTGGTACTAATGAAAATCAGACTTTCAATATTTATATTGGGTCAGGTGCGAATGGTAAATCAAAGTTGGTGGATTTAATGTCGAAGGTTTTGGGTGATTATAAGGGAACAGTGCCAATTACACTGATTACGCAAAAGCGACCTGGAATTGGCGGTACTTCATCAGAAATCGTTCAGTTGCGTGGAGTGCGATATGCTGTTATGCAGGAACCTTCTAAGGGCGATAAAATTAATGAAGGTATTATGAAAGAGATTACTGGTGGGGACCCAATTCAAGGCCGTGCGCTCTTCAAGGAGACAGTAACATTTGTACCACAGTTCAAGTTAGTTGTCTGTACGAACACACTCTTTGATATTACAGATACTGGTGATGGTACATGGCGCCGTATTCGTGTTTGTGACTTTAAGGCTAAATTTCGCGAAAATCCAGTTGAAGGTGATAAGGATGAGCCATATCAGTTTCCTATTGACAAAAAAATCGACGCGAAGTTTGAACGCTGGAAGGAGCCATTTATGTCGAAGCTCGTTGAGATTGCGAAAGTGAAAAAGGGTTTGGTAGAAGATTGTCCTATTGTCTTGAATAAGAGTGAGGAATATCGTGCCGACCAAGATTATATGCTTGAATTTACCAAAGAAAAGGTCATTAAAGATGCCGGAGGTAAAATCAAGCAGACTGAATTGCGTGAGACATTTAAGCAATGGTATACCCTACAATATGGTAAGGGTGTGCCTCACGGCAGAGAATTATTCAAATATATGGATAAAGCTTTTGGAAAACGCGTAAAAGGTGTCTGGAATGGGATTTCTATAAATTATGAAAATGATGAAGAAGATGTAGATGATATTTAGACTGAAAATAATATAATATGATACAACCATTTTTTTCATATGAAAAAAAATTGATAGTTAAAAACTATACAAATAGTTTTTAATTATCGTAACTTTACAATTATGAGCACCACAGGCGTTTTTGAAAAAGGAAATGTTGGCTATGATGAATATTTGATTGCCGTTTTGCTTCAACGCACAACACAGTTGCCCATTCCTGAAAGTTATGGCTATAATCCAGACACTAAAACAATGCGGATGAAGAAGTTGTCTCATCTTTCATTGTCAGAATTTTATGGAGTAAACGATGTGGAATTTCCAAAAGAAATTTATCAATGTGTTAGGAAGATTATTGAAACTTTGGATAGTATTGGAATCGATTACCCTGATATCACCCCATATAATTTCATTGAAGATGATAAGGGAGAAATTTGGATTGTAGATTTTGAACACGCTACACTTCGCGAAGAAGATCAGCCACGCAATGAATTTATGGAGAAATTTCTGAATGGACACGATGGATGGAATCCTGATTATATGCCATAGGGGGCAAGCCAACGCACACATAGCGTGCTAACCCGCGCCATAGGCGCTTGCCCTATAACCCCCTTGTTTGGGACAAGCCAACGCAACTTCGTTGCTAACCCGCGCCATAGGCGCTTGCCCTATAACCCCCTTGTTTGGGGCAAGCCAACGCAACTTCGTTGCTAACATATTCATTTTAATATAAACATAATATAACAATTATTTTTTAATGCCAAATGTTACTGGTCCAATAGAAATGGTTTTATTAGAGAAGGATGATAGAAAATATTTGCTTATTGCTGATAGACACACCCCTTGGAATGAAGGTGGATGTCCTCCATCAATGAGTACAGAGATATTGCCTGAATATTTATCAAAACTTTTTAGAGAAAATCCACAAAATCAATGGGATTTTTATTTAGAACAGGATATTGTGGTTGTGGATGAAAAACAAAAACAAAAAGTGCGATTTCTTGATAAAACAAAAAGGCAAATAACGCCCCAAGACTTGGAAAAATTCGCACAAATATATGAGTATGGATTAAAAAATAATGCCTCTTCAATGAATTTAAGCTATGATTATTTTCGTAGACAAGGATGTTTTTTTATTGACGAATCATCACCGAATAAAAATCGTCCAGAGTGTAATGAAAAATATTCAAATGTTCGTTTTCACTTCATAAATACGCGGCAAGCCAATTTCGGTGAGTGTAAATTACCTACTCTTACCAAATATATAGATATAGGCACTGACGGTAAATATTTATATCCTGGATTATTTGATGTTGTTACTAAAATGAAATGGAGTACGCGTGAAGAGTTGGAACAACTACTCGCCGACTATATTGCGAATTATTTTTATCAAGTAAACGAAGCATTGAAATGTTTAGGAGAGAGAAAAATTCGCCAACAATTTGAAAAATCAGCGATGAGAGAAGAGCTCGAATCATATTTTGGAGAAGCCATAGACACGGTCTCTATGGGACTAAACCTAATAATATCTAAATTAGAACCTATAAGCTCTGAGATTGTTAATACTGTATTATTAGTAAATGATAAAATAGAAGATAAGGACACATTGGCTGAAAGTATTATTGGTAACTTACCCATATTTCTTGAAAATAAAGTTATTGGATCTGAAATTTTAGAAGACGTAAAGAATAAGTTTAACAAATCTCCTTATTTACGTAGTGCTAATGGTGTATTGTCACAACAAAATGTAGATATTGAATTGACAGAAATTTTATGGGCGGCAAATAAGTTGATTATGGATATGTATGCGATGGGACGCATGACAAAACCGTATAATAAAAATGTGGTTCTTCTTGCTGGACTTTACCATTACAATGTTTATTTATCATTTTTGACTAAATATGGTTTTACAGAAAAATGGATAGGTAAACCTCAGCCAGAATATTCAAAATGTATCACCGTACCATCTTTTACTTCAATAGAACCTTGGCATAAAAGAGTTGGACGGTTTTTTGGTTTCAAAGGTGGAAAACCAACTCCAAAATCCTATACTAGAAAAAAAAATGGAAAACTTTTCTCTCTTCCAAAGAAGAAAAGATCAAAAACTAAAAAGCGAAAACCCCCACAATTTCTCTATTATCCAGATAATCCAGAGAAAAGTTTCGATGTCTATATCGATAAAAATCCCAAGGATACTATTCCTATAAAGTATTCTAGTGTAGATGATGTGAGAGAAACTATTAAAAAATTGGAGCGATTATATAAAGCAGGAAAATATAGTCATAAACGCATTTGGCAAGTCGGAATGATTATGAAAGTTCGTCTAGATGCTATAAAAAAGCACCACCCTAACGTTAGGGGAATAAATCAGCGACAAAAATTGGCGAAAAAGTATTTCAAATTTTTGGGAGAACGCACAAAAACTGCTAAATTAGAGAGAAAAAAAATGGTATTCAAAATGTAATTAATATTTTATTATAAAAAAATATTAATCTACTATATAAAATATGTTTTTTCTTGGATTAATAACAAGATGCAAAGATGAATTTTTTATTAAAGAATTTTGTGATTATTATTTATTACAAGGTGTTGATAGAATATATATAATTGATGATAATAGTAATGATAAATCTATATATAATAAAATAACTGATAATAATGTTGAAATTATTTTTAATAGTGTTAAATCATTAACTCATAATGGTATGTGTGAAAATGATTGCTTATGTATTCGTATAATAGCAAATGAATTGTATAAACAAATTAAATCAAATTTCAAATGGATGATATATTGTGATGTAGATGAATTCATTACAACAAAAAAAAATATTACAAATACAATAAAAGATGAATTATATAGTACTTTCAATGATGTTGATTGTATAATGATACCTTGGGTAATGATGTCATGTAACTCAAAGGAAAAAAATCCTAATAGTATATTATTAGAAAATATTTATAGATGGAATCATGATAAAAAACATCCCCATATAATAAAAAAATTTAGATGTAGATATAATAAAATAGAGGTAAAATGTATATTTAAAACAGATAAATTTAATTCTTTAACAGATCATTTTCCAATAAGTCAGTCAGATAATATATTTACAGTTGATAGTATTAGTAAAGAAAAACAACAATTAGATACATTTTATCATAATTTAAGAGAGAATAATATTAAAAATGGTATATTATTATGTTATCATTACAGAATAATTAGTAGAGAAAATTGCATAAATAAATTAAAAAACAATTTATGGTATATTATAGATAAATATACAATAGATAATTTAATGAGTTGTGATTACGCTGAAATTATTGATGAAACACTTAAAAATAAAATTATTAATAACTAATTTATATTTAAATCATAATAAGTAAAATTTATTAAAATTTAAATTTAATGTTTGCGTGACCTGCCTTTGGCTTTATGTGATTTGCCTTTGGCTTTGTGTGATTTGCCTTTGGCTTTGTGTGATTTACGAGTTTTTCTTTTACCACCTTTTGCATGTGTCGAACCTGCACCTTTTGCATCTGTCCCACTTGCACCTTGTGCCTTTGCTTCAAATTCATCGTGAAGTCCCATTAAGTTTTTTAAAAATTCTTTGTGGGAAAATGCCATAGCAGTGGCGCCATGATCATCAATTGTTCTTTTGTCTGCATTGTTAGCTCTTCCTATTTTTGCTCGCATATTTTTTTGTGTTAATTCATCCATACTTGGTTGAATATACTTATGGAGTAATCCAGCATATTCTTCACGATTTTGATGAAATTTTAATGCACGTGGATTTTGTTCTGCTGTTTTTGCTTGTCTTCTTACACTAACAGGGACGATCTTTGA
>Ga0213869_10001677_pt1 | contig 16120 bp, 30 predicted proteins | sample PICome_10_FD_160083 | JGI IMG/M metagenome (GOLD analysis project Ga0213869, IMG submission 160083) | Coastal seawater microbial communities near Pivers Island, North Carolina, United States - PICO132 | ecosystem: Environmental > Aquatic > Marine > Coastal | place: USA: North Carolina...
ATAATATAGATACGAGTTATAACTTTAACAAGAGGAACATACGAATGAAACTAACTCCGTATAAACAGTTTGCGCCATTTAAATTAGAAGACTTGATTATGGAATGTTGGCAAGTTACGTCTGACATCAAAGTAGTGTATGAGGAACATTTAGATTCTCCTACTCCTATGAATGATGATGAGATTGCTAATATATTAATTGGTATGGAGTATATGTATCAGAGGAAGTTTGAACGATTGTTTAGAGAGTATGAGGCTGCCTGTAATCACGGCGGTATATTCTTAGATGAGAATGATGTGAAGACGATAAAAGACAAGGAATATTAATTAAATAAAATGACAAATTATAGATTATTAACAGATTTGCCATCAATACCAGATAACTTAATATTGTCAGTTGAAGAAGTATTAGAACTAGAGAATCACGCTACTTGGCCGAATGTGACAGAAAAATATACATTACATAGATGCCAAGATGAACTAAGTGATTATTTAAAAGAGATGTTTCCAGAGTCGATTGGTTTCTGGTATCATACGATAGTACAAGAACTTCCGATACATAAGAATGGCAATTTTTCTGCGTTCTATAACAGAGAGTTGCCATCTACTCGTCTTAATTATATTATAGATTCTGGAGGTGAGAGTGTACGAACAAATTGGTATGATAATGAAGAACTAATAGAGAGTGTAGTATTTCCTGAAAGAGTTTGGCATGAATTAGAAGTCTTTGTATATCATAATGTAGATAATATAGATGAAGGCAGAAGACGAGTTGCAATTACTGGAATTTAAATGAAAATAGATAAGTTAGACATACTGTATATACTAATGATACCTGTGATAGCGTTGTTTCTTATCGGGTTCTATTTGTTTCTTGGTGTTATGACAGGCTTAGTATTGTTATATGGCGGTCTTGTATTGCTATACGAATGGTATGCGAAGATAGACTTTGGCTTTGATAAAGACTATGGTATGGATTATACGAAGCGAAAATGATTTATTTAATCTTGTCTACTTTATTTGGCTTTATTATGGGATGGATTTATTGTAATGTAACTTATGTTCGCTATAGAAGAACAAGTGATGCAATGCTCGTAGTTAATGAGTTTCAAAAAAATAGGCGCAAAACTTGACAGCATTTAATTATGTGTTATACTTAAGTATAAGTAATGAAAGGAATAAAATATGTTACCCGATGAAGTACTTATAGCCTTATTTCTGGCTGTAATTGTTTATTTAATATACACAAAAGAGAGATAATTAATGGCAAAACAAAGAATAGAAGTACCCGAAACGATAACAGTCCATTGTACTGATAATGGCCAAGATGTTGAGATGGAATATATTTCTCAGCATAATGGTGTTGTAAGAATGAGTTTACAAGGAATGCCTTTAAACTTTCATCATCATCGAGCAAACATTTATATAGCCAATCTATTAGGCAGAGAGTTTGTGATGAAGTTATGAGAAGAAGAAAACCAACATCATTAATTCAATCGATATTAGTATTCAGTACGATGACAATCATCTACGGAATATTCTTTATATATTTTAAATAGGAGAGAGTAAAAATGGCATTTGATATGTTTAAATTGCACAAATTGTCTGACCGATTAGAGGCTGAGGCATATGACCACGCTCAGTGGGCTATTGCAGGATTCTATGACCTTGAATTAGAAGAGAATGAATATGGTTATGAGCAAGATGTATATGAAGTTCTGACTAAAGAGCAAATAGAAGAGATTGATGCTTATATTAGTGAGAATTCACAAGAGAATACTTGGCACGAACCATATACCTTGTCTGTATTAAATAGGATTGTTGACCAATGGTATGAAGAGAATGAGGGCGAATCAAAATGGCCTACTATTAGTTTCGATGATGGCGAAAATTTCACAGACCCTCATGGATAAGTCATATATCACCCGTATCAAACGTAGGCTAGGGTTAATGCCTAAAGACTGGACTATAGGCGGCGAAGACTACAATCGTATGATGGCCTCTAATAATGCCCGTACAGAAGAGAGTGGCATTAATAATAGTAGATGGGCACCAGGAAGTCTTGCTAGGCTTAAGAAGAAACAACGTTTGCAGAATTTCAAGGACCATTGGCGTTCTTGGTGGAATAACTAAGAGAGAAGTAATATGGATAGTGTAACATTAGGTGAGTATCTTATCGCATCGATTATACTCGTAGCATTGCTAATAGTATATAACAAGGAATGATAATGAAATGAGTGACGAAGAAATACAAGGCTTTATTGATTATTTTGGTGATGAAATACCTGACCCAGAACACTATCCTCAAAAGGTAATATGGTTAATAAAGTGGTATAAACATATCGTACTCAGAAACAGAGAAGAAGAATTAAAAAATGACAGACCGTAATCCTATTATAGTTATTAATGTTCTTATGGCCGCAAAAGGTCATCAAATTGGTAGGCTTGTAGCATCTTGTTCAAATGTTGTTTGGTACGATGCTCCTACAAATGGCGAACATCCTTGGCTGCCAAGTAAAGGTATATTAAATGATAAAATGGGGCATTTTCATTTCGACAGACGATTTAAAGACGATACTACAATACCGCCAGTATTAGACTACGCAAGAAGAAGTGAATATGCTAACGAAAGACCTGAATTAAGTTTCGAAAAATGTGGGTATGGTTTAAATAAATTAATATATGTAACTCATAGTAAATTAGATGAAGCCAAAGATTATTTCAAAGGCAAACATTTAGTTGTCCTTGATAAGAGTGAAGAACGTTTCTTTGAGACTTCTTGGAATTATAGAGTTGGAAAAACTAAGAAATTAATGAGTGAATTATATACGAGAGAAGAATGTATTCAAGCATTAAATGATACTAAGGATAATTATATAGAACATATGGATGCAAATGATTTCACTATTAATTCAGTTGATGATTTATTAGATGAAGATACATTTAAATCATTCTGTAATAAATTCAATCTAATCTTCAATAAACAAGATTACGACAAAGTTAAAGATTTTTTAAATAGGAAATAATAATGATTAAGACAGGCAAACCATTCTTAGTAGATAGTTCAGTTAAATTAAGAAAGACTGCTGACATTGAAGGCAATCTTGGAAAGATTATTCGTGTGGGAACTATGAACGATATGGATTTTGATTATGATATCGGTACATTTATTTCTATAGATTTAGATAAAGGTTATCTGTTAATCAGGTCATTAAAATCTGGCGAATTAATTGCATACGATGTTAATTATACTAATTCGAGTATATTGGAAGATGCAAAGGTACAGAAGATTTAACTATGGGATGGTGGAATAAACTAGTCAGAGATAAGAAAGAAAAAGAAATGAGAAAATTGTTAGATGATTCAGAAGTACCAGAGTTCGATATGCGTATTGAATTAAAAGTAAGAACTAAATGTCCCAGTAAATATAAATTAATTGATTTAGAAACTGGCGCAGAATATATTGGCAAATTGCCAACAGAAGAAGACCCACATTATTGGAGATTAATTAATTAACGGAGAATAAGTTATGGTTGAAATCGTTTTAGGTGCAGTTATGTTACTTGCTAGTTCAGGAACACAAGCAGATTCTTCTCTCAATGTAGTTGCAGAGAGTGGAAAAAATATGTATGAAGTTCTTGGGTGTGCAAGTTGTCACGGAGAAAATGCAGAAGGCATGGATTCATATCCTGCTTTAAGAGGATTAGACAAAGAATATATTACAACTCAGTTAAGATTATTTCAGTCTGGTGAACGAGTCAATTCTATTATGAATGCGATGGCACCGATGGCAGAAGGACACGAAGAAGAAATTGCTGAATATTTGTCAACTATAGTTTGGACTGAATAAATGGGTTTTAATAAATTAGTATCTTATACAATTGTATATGTTCTTTTAGCAGTATATGTTAGTTATTCGTCATTTGTTTTATATGAGTTACGAAAGACTAACACGTATCTAACAGAAATGGCAGAATATCAAGCGAATATAATAGAAACAGTATTAAATGATGTTCAGCCTATGAAATCATTTGGAAGTTTGACAAGTAACCGGTCATTCAGTTGTTCAGTGGAGCCCTGGGTTGGTCCATAATAAATACAACAATATACTGACCAAGGATTAATAAAATGTGGAATGTTCAAATAAGTAATGTTACAGAAATAGACCTAGAATGCACTACGTTCTGTAATTTGAAGTGTCCAGAGTGTAATCGAACAACAGACAAAGAATTAATATCACCTATATTAAACACAACTCATATAACTTTAGAAGATTGTAAGAACTGGTTTAAACCGTCTGAACTTACAAGACTTAAAGAGATTAGATTTTGTGGTGCAATAGATGAAGCACTTATGAATCCAGAACTAACTAGTATCTTAGATTTCTTTAAAGACGAATTTAATATAGAATTCATAGACATAAGAACAAACGGCTCAGTAAGAACACCATCATATTGGTCTGATTTAGTCAATCATTTACCGAATCGTCATTTAATAGTCTTTGGATTAGATGGATTAGAAGACACAAATCATATTTACCGCGTTGGTTCTGATTGGAAAAAGATAATGGGCAATGCCGAAGCATTCATAAAGGCAGGTGGTACTGCTTCGTGGCAGTTCATAGAGTTCGAACACAATAAACATCAGATAGACGAAGCCAGACAACTGGCTAAAGATATGGGATTTAAAGAATTTAGAGTAGTATCTTCTACTAGACCAACAATGTCAGAAGACCTTGACCATATAAGAAAAAATGATAAAGTATCAGCACTTTCAAACAGAGTGCCAGAAAAGAAAGAAGAAAGTGTGCCAGTCGAAAAGAAAATTAAATTAATACCAGAAATACCAGAGAAACCTAAAGATAATATAAAAGAATTAGTATTAGTGAACAGAAAGAAACCTAAGAAACAAAAGACAGTAATACGATGCGAAAATCAAGGTCACGGCAACGGAAATAGAATATTAGTTAATGCTCTGGCACAAGTTGCGCCTTGTTGTTTTCTGAATGGATATTTTCATCAACCTTATGCTTTTAGTAAAGATGTAGACAATATTAATAAACCTCCTTTTACTTTTTATGATGACCCAAGATTGGCTAAACTATTTCACGACCACAAAGATGAAAATAATGAATTAACAGTGATGTCTTTAAAACATAATACATTAAAAGACATCCTAGCAGGAGAGTTCTTTGGTGATATACAAGATTCTTGGACTACAACAGACCCATTAGAAAGATGTTTAGAAGTTTGTGGAAAAGGCATAGTAGACGAAACAAACATGGATTATTTTGAATAATGGAAAATATATTATTACTTCCAGCGGCATTAGGCTCGGCAATGCCCTTAATGATGATTAACTTCGGCAATCGTTATACTACTTTGGCAACATTAATTAGGCAGATACATAATGAATTACTGGCAAAGAAGTTAACAAAGAAAGATAAAGCAACAAATAGATACTTAAAACAAATTGACGTTCTAAGAACTAGATTAATACTCAATCGAATTACTGCTACATTGGCCGCATTTGGTTTTCTTTGTAATTTAATTTCTTTATACTTTGGATATACAGGAAATGTATTAGAGTTTGGTTATTGCTTTACTCTAGGAATTACTTTATTTGGTGTTGCAATTGTACTTTATATTGTTGAATTACAACTAGCCACTCGTGCGTTAGATACTCATTTACAAGACTTGGAAGAACTATGATTGATGAACAAGTAAAAGAACACATAACAGAAGAAATAAAAGAACACTATAAAGATAGTCAAATGTCCAAGGCTGGTAAACTTGCTATGGAATTAAGTGCTGAAAGAAAGCGACTTAAAAAAGAACTATCTGAAATGGCTTCAGAAGTAGAAGACTTAACTCCCACAACACCAACAGGAACAGTTGATTGGTATATTAAATGGGGTGCAATGGGCTTTGCAGTTTGCGGTGTATTTTTAATTAGTGCAGGATTAGTTTATTGGGGCCAAGTAGCATATATGATTAGTAGTGTTGGTTGGATATTTGTAGGAATGGCTTGGGGTGATAGAGCCATTATGATTGGTAGTGCGATTACAGGTACAGCAGTCGCAATGAATTTTGTTCAAGGACTTATAACTTAGGAGAATAAATTATGTGGTTGTTAGTATTAGTAATGATTGGTGTAGATAGTCCAAATATAATGACAGTACCGTTAGAGAAGTATGAAACACAAGAAGTATGCTATGATAATTTGGTAGAAAGAGAATTAAAAGCACAGGATGATAGTGGACAAGCGGCACTTGTTTGTTTAAAAGACCCTAGGGTTGCTGAACCAGTTAATGACAGAAAGTTTTTTGATGAAGGCATTGACGATTCATTAATAATTGCTAAGAGAAGTGATATGATACTAGAACCTGGTATCATTATGACCGGTGCGTAAATACAATATCTATAATAAACATTTAATGTCTTATGCCGAATGGGTAGAAAGATATAAAGGAAAACAAGTTGATGAAGTCATCTTAGAAACTCATAAAGTTTATCTTAAGCAGTTCAAAGCATGGCAAATCGGTAACATAGAGAGGGTTTAATGGAAAATTTAAAAAAATATATAGGATTATATATGGTAGCAGGACTATCTATGCCATTGTTATTCTCGGGTGGCGAAGAAACTTGGCTTTGGTGGTTACTTATTGCCACAGTTATTTGTTTAGCACCACCATTTAATTTAAAAGATAGATTTGTAAATGTACTAGGTAGATTCTTTATGTTTATACTAAGACCATTTCATCGTTGGCAAGCAACTTGGCCCAAGTGGGTTAAGGTTGTGTTTGCTATTGTTGTTCTTATATTGTTTGAAGAATACTTCTTACAACCACTAGGACAAACAATGTATCCTTGGCGAATGGATTTTTCAAGTTAATGACATCAGAACAATTAATATTTGCCCTAACATCTTGGGTATTTCTAACTTCAGTTGTATACACATTTACGGGATGGCGTAAAGTTTATGAGTGCTATCAAATGTGGTTCACTAGAGAATATTGGACTGATTATAATATTATTGAAGCAGTAAGTTGGTTAGTGAAAGCATCTATTATTATTCCTGCATTAATATTTGGAGTTAATATTTGGCAACTTTATTTCTTATCATTAATCACAAGTATGACATTAATTTGGGCAAGTAATAAAAAGTTATTGCCAACATTAGTCGGATTTAATACTCTTTGGATTTGGCTAAGTATGATGGTCATAGCACAGAATATAATTTAGTTCAATTTTGAACTATAATAGACGAAGTTTATTATATTATTATAAATAGAAGTACCAACAACTAGACAGCGGAACAAAATACCGCTAATGATTAATAACTGGGTTTAGAGGAGCCTAAAATGGCAACGATAGAAAAAATAAGAGAGTTACTAGAAAAGAAATTAAGAGACATAAGTCTATCAAAGACAAAGAGAGCGGAAACTTCTAGGCCCAGCCCATTACCACCAATGAGTCCATTTACTCACGTAAGAGATATAGTGCGTGAAAGAGATGCAGATAATAAACCTAAAAAGAAAGTTATAGTATTATCAGACGACATCATTAAGAACATTCAGAAAGCAGGACTCTAACCGGAAAGGACATTGCCGAAGAAGAACATACATCCAGAATATAAACAAGTCACTGTTACTTGTAGTTGCGGAGAAACGTTCACCACGGGTTCAACTATAAAGAAAGAAAAAATGACATTAGAAGTTTGTTCTAAGTGTCATCCTTTTTATACTGGAAAGTCTAGGGTTATGGATACGGCTGGACGAGTAGAGAAGTTCAAATCTCGTTACGCTGGATTTAAAAGAAAGTAAATTATTTTCTAAGAATAAATGCTATAAAGCAACAGTAAAGTAAAACTACTATAAACAGTCCCATAATATATCCTTATTTAAACGCCCACTCTCGTTCTTTACACCACCAACATTCACCGCAGTGTCCTAGTCCTGGATATTTTATGTCATCAAAGAATTCAGAGTTTTGGTCATACTCACAACTTCTAGTAACTGGCAACAAAGTATCTATTAAATTTTCTTCTCTATACATCTTTGCTATACCTTTTTTGTCTGTATTTGCCCAGGGCATATAAAACTTATTGTCACTATGAAAGAGGTCATTATTGCCATCGGTATTTCTTGTATGTTCAAAATCTAATTCTGGTGCAAGGTTCTCTGCTATATCGTTTGGCGGATTCATTGTTAATCCCTCGTATACGATTCTTATAGGGCCAAAGTCTCTAACCGCAAATCTTGGTTTCTCATACAAAGATTCTAAAGTTGTTTCTATGTTATAATTTATGTGATGAACTACATTTATATTCTTAGTTAACTGTATGCATTTTTCTACTACTCTTGGTGCAATAATTCCATTCTTTCTCAGTTTTACATTGTTGCCTTCTGTGAATATAAAAATAGGTTTTGTATGGTACTTCATTAAATAGTATAATAATATTGCACTATCTACTCCACCACTTACCATTATACCCACCGGTACATCATATATATTAAGATTAGTTCCAGCACAATCAATTTTTTTAACTACTTTCATTTTACTACCTCTGTTTATTTATTGATAATTTCTAATTGAGTTCTATACTGTTCGACATAATTTTTCCAATCACCACCAATCCAATCTTTATCAGATAAGGGATGAGTGTTTAGTGAAGTTATTAACTTTTCATATTCTTGTTCATTATAAGTAAGTATTCTGCCGACATCAGTAAACGCCAAATCAATTGTATTGTCTTTATTGCTTATACGCTCGTCTCTTAAGTCTTTATATAGATTTCCATGTTTGTGTCCAGTGTCAAATAGATAATCATTTATCATTCTATATTGTATATCAAATTCATAAGTTGCTAATCTATTAAAGTCAAAACCGTTTGATGGTTCCCATAGAGTTAATAGCCTATCACGGAAATGTATATGAATATAAGGAATGACAACAGTTTTTATACTGCTTTCATTTAACTTATAGTTATCAAGTGTTTTGATGTGTATTATAGATTTACATCCATAGTGGGTAGATATAAACTTAGATAAGAAATCACCAGCACTGGTGAGATACGCATCATAATGTATCGCAGACCTATTTGTCATAATTATCTCTCTCCTCTTACTATTATTTATGGCTTATTCTTACAAAAATAACATGTGACATATGATAAATAGAGTAGAAGAATTCATCGAAATTGGTTGAATTAAGTATCAAAATATGTTATAATTAACTATAATAAACTTAAGGAAAGGAAATGGCTTATTCAGAAAAAGTGTTAGACCATTATGAAAACCCACGAAATGTAGGCAAAATGGATATGAACGACCCATCAGTTGGAACTGGAATGGTTGGAGCACCAGCATGTGGTGACGTTATGAAATTACAAATAAAAATTGAAGAAGGTGTCATAACTGATGCTAAATTTAAGACATATGGTTGCGGAAGTGCTATCGCAAGTAGCAGTCTACTAACAGAATGGGTAAAAGGCATGACATTAGCAGAAGCAGAAGCCATTCAGAACATGGAAATCGTAGAAGAACTCGCATTGCCACCAGTAAAGATACACTGTTCAGTATTGGCGGAAGATGCAATCAAATCAGCAATCAAAGACTATCAATCAAAAAACCCAGAACATCGTTAAACACACGCAAGTAGTGTAGAGAGGACAGAATGTTAACAATAACAGATGAAGGCGCTAAAAGAGTAAACAACTTCTTAGAGAAAAGAGGGAGTGGTTTAGGCATTAGAGTAAAAGTAACAACTACTGGTTGTTCCGGATTTGCATACGGTATTGAATTTGCTGACCAAGTAAATGAAGGTGACGAGGTATTTGAAGACAAGGGAGTAAAAATTATCGTTGACCCAAAGACACTACTGATGGTTAGTGGCACAGAGTTAGATTATAAGCAAGAAGGCATCAATTCAGGCTTTCAATTTGAGAATCCATTGGCTGGCGAGACATGTGGATGTGGCGAATCATTTACTATGAAGAAGGACTAAAATATGTTATATGCAAACGGATGTAGTTTTACATACGGCACAGGACTAGCGTTAAAAGATACAGCATGGCCATTTAAACTCGCAGAGAAGTTGGGTATCACCAAAGATGAAGTTCAAACAGACGCAGAACGTGGAATTAGTAATCAATACATTGTTAGACAGACTATCACAGTCGTTTCTGAACTATTATCAGAAGGAAAGAAACCATTTGTTGCTGTAGGACTAACTGCACCAAATCGTAGAGAACATTTTATTGAAAGTAAAAACGTATTAATTCATAATATACCATCACACGAATATCACGGCAACATCAGACTAGATGAAGAAACAAATACTGATTTAGATAAGTTTAATCAGTTGTATATGAAACATTTCTGGTCACCTGTTTATGACTTTCACAATTATCTCATTCAAGTATTAACATTACAAAACTTTTGTACTGCTAATGATTTAGAATATATTATATTCAACAGTCTTAACTTGACACCAAACTTACTAGAACCAACAAACTTTACTCAGTTGTGTGAACAAGCAGATATGAAAGATGTGTTCTCACAATTGGATATGACTCGCATATACGAAGACCAAACATTCTTTACTTATATGTATGAGAAAGAATTATTCTTTCCGACTGAAGGTGATGAAAGATATATGCATCCAGACGAACAGGCACATAGTGATTGGGCTGAAATATTATTTAAAGACATAGAAAAAACAAGAGCAGGAGAAGGATAATGAATCATTACACACCTGGACCAGGACCATTAGACGGTAGTAAGAAGTTCAGACTAACACAGACTATTAAGAGTTTACCAAAGAAGACTTGGGGTATAGTAACTTATCCTTGGAATTGGTATAAAGAACGCCGTGCAATTAAGAAACGTTTAGCAGACTTAAAGAAACGTGACCCTTTTATTTACAAATAATTTAAGAAGGAAGTAACAACATTGTCTTCTATAAATAATAATACTACAGTATTAGGAATAGCAGGTGCTTTAAACCACGATGCATCGGTAAGTATAATTAAAGGTAGTGATATCAAGTTTGCAGGACATGCCGAAAGATATTCTAAAATAAAAAACGACCCTCTTTTAAACTCAGAACTACTGAGAGATGCACTTCAATATGGCACACCAGATGTCATTGCTTGGTATGAAAATCCATATAAAAAGAAAATAAGACAGTTGTATGCTGGACAATATGAAACAGCAGTTGATATGGATGAATTGCCTAAGAACTACTTAAAACAATTTCCAGAACTAGCCGGTATACCGATTGAATACCAAGACCATCACTACACTCACGCCGCAAGTGGATATCATACAAGTGGATTTACTCACGCGGCTGTCGTAGTGATAGATAGTATCGGTGAATGGGAAACACTAACAATCTGGCAAGGTTCTGGTGCAACTCTAAGTAGGATGTACTCACAGAAATATCCACATAGTCTTGGATTATTTTACAGTGCAATGACACAGAGATTAGGATTAAAAGCCAATGAAGACGAATACATTCTGATGGGAATGGCTGCCTATGGAAATGCAGAAAGATTATACAAAGATAAGCCGTTGTATGTTCAAATTATGAATGCATTGGGAATAGAAAGCAAAGACAAAAGGATAGTATCATTCAAACATAATTTACACAGAGGTTGCAACGAACTTTTTCCAGACTTACATACAGAACAAGATATGTTTGATTTGGCTGCCGCTTCTCAACATATTTATGAAATGATGTTTGACCGAATAATTAAATTAGCAAAGAAATTATATCACGGTCCAAACTTAGTGTTAATGGGCGGCTGTGCATTAAATTGTGTTGCTAATAGTAATGTAACCGGAAACTATGGATTTACTAATACTTGGATTATGCCTAATCCAGGAGACGCAGGCAGTTGTATAGGAGTCGCACAAAAATATAATAGTGGCTGGACATTAGACTGGAAGACACCATATCTTGGACATAATATTGAGGGTGAATATCCTGTAGAGAAATCATTGAAAGCATTACTTGATGGAGAGATTATAGGTATTGCTAATGGTCGTGCAGAGTTTGGTCCTAGAGCATTGGGCAATCGCACACTTACAGCAGACCCAAGAGGTCCACTAGTCAAAGATAAAATGAATGAGATTAAACATAGGCAAAAGTTTAGACCATTTGCTCCAATGATACTAGAAGAAGATGTACACGAATACTTTGAAATGCCAGAAAACATTAAGCAATCTCCGTATATGCAATTTGTCGCAAAGTGTAGATTTCCAAAAGAATTCCCTGCTATTGTTCATGTAGATGGCACAAGCAGAGTACAAACAGTTAATCAACTACAACATCCAGACTTATACCTATTATTATCTAGTTTTAAAGCAGAAACTGGTTGTCCAATGTTAGTTAACACCTCACTAAATATAAAAGGAAAACCAATAGTGAATGATGAGCAAGATGCTATTGATTTTTCTAAACATTATAACGTAAAAGTCTTTACTTCTGACTAAAAATCTGTTATAATAAAGGGATGATTATAACTAATTTGGACAAGATATTCAATGGCGTATGACGGATATTACCTAACCTATAAGGCAGATAAAGAAACCAACGAAAGATTCGACCAGATACAGAAAAAGTATCCGTTTTTTCGTATGGTTAAGATAAATCTGGAAGACTGGTCCGACCCTAAATTAGAAAAAGCAATCACTAAGATTTCATCTATCACTAATACAAAACACTTTTGGGTTATTGACCCAGATGTTAAAGTTGATGAGAATTTTGATTTTTCTTTTGAGACCGATGAGTACGATGACAACTTAACTCACGTCTGGAATTGCGATGAACGAAATGTATTCAGAACAGTTGTTGGTGTAAAACTCTTTAAAACAAAAGATGTTAAATCCAAAAAGAAAACTCACATAAAAGATGCATACTATCTTACTGGCGAATACAAAGAACATAAGACTAACCTTGTATCTTATACGCCAACAACCGAAACGTATGATATATTCTATTGGGATAAAGGATACGGACATAATCAATTCAATAAACTACAAGAAGATTATTCAGTTAATATAATTACTGGAGAAACAAGTGTAGACGTTCACACGAAATGTAGAGAACAAGCAAGAACTGACTTCTATTATCTAGTTATGCCAAATACAAACATATACGATTCATTTAAATTTGATTATTCATTTGCGTTTGGACTAGACAAAGAGAAACAAAAAGTTGTAGTATGGCAAAAAGAAAACCCAATAACTAATTTATCCCGTGAGTATCACGGTGTTGGATTGTTTCCAAAAGCAGGACCACTATTCACTCAAAAAGAATATGATATCTTTAATTTTAAAAGAAAAGCAGTATATGAAAAAGAACCAGCATCAAGTGATTTAGAGTTTGAATTTGTCGGAACTAAAGACTTACACACATTTGGACTTCATAATTATGATAGTGATATGTATTGGTTGGTACACGAAGATGTGAAAGATTTCAATTCTGACTTCTATCCTATGAATTATGATAGAGAGTTTATTCATAACTTCAAAGTCAAACTGCCGAACGGAAAAGAAGTTTGCAATGGCGTTCGTCTAGTTCCTTCTATCGGTGCGACAGTTGATAAACAAAAAGAAGTTGATATTGTTGTTGGTAAAATTAAAACGAATTCATACCTAGCAAGTCCTATAGATAATACATATGAGCATCTACCTAATAAGTTTGATGTTGTAAGAACAGATGACTTGCACACATTTGGTCATAAAACTGACAAAGATATGTATTGGCTTGTTCATAACGATGTAGAAGAATTGATTTTAGATTTTTATCCTGCTAGTTATGACCGAAAGTATATTCATAACTTTAATATTCAACTTTCAGGTGGCAAAGTAATTCAAAATGGTATACGATTAGTTCCATCTAAAGATGCAACAGTAGACAAACAGAAAGACATTAATAAAACAATAGGTAGCATCTCAAACAACGGTGCAAGTATTTTAGATGCAACGATAGATAGGTCTTATCAATATCAACCAGATAGTAATGAGCATCCTGTTTTCTATTTTGATGAGGGAATGTATTCGGCTAATACAGAGAAGTACAAGAAAGACGATACTATTACTGTATTAACTGGACCTATAGAGAAGACATACCTAGAAGCGGCTAAAATAACCAAGACTGGATATTTCTGGGCTATCGATAATGATGTAGAAGTACTTGAAGATTTTGATAGAAAGATATATGTTGATAAACTTCATAAATCACATTTTCATGTCTGGCCTAAGATAAATCCATACACGGGATTCATTCATCAATATGGTGGATTAAAACTAGTTCCAGCGGCAGCAATAAAACATTTAAAACCGGATGCAGACAAGATAAGAAAGATGTCTTTTAAGAACAAGAAATCTATTAAGTCGGAGACAGTTAGAACCAGAGATGTTCCATATGATGTTGTTATGTTAAGTTATCAGGAACCAGAAGCAGATGCAAACTATGCCAAGTTGTTAGAGAAAGTTCCTAATGCTAAGAGAGTTCATGGTGTTAAAGGTATCTTTAATGCTCACCAAAGAGCATCAGAGATTGCTGATACTAAAATGTTTTATGTTATTGATGCTGATGCAATCTTACTAGACGACTTTAAGTTTGAGTATTTTCCAACAGTCTGGGATGAAGACACAGTTCACGTGTGGAAATCTAAGAACCCTATCAATGGGTTAGTTTATGGTTTTGGTGGATTGAAATTATTTCCAACACAGTTATTGCGTGATGCTAAAGAATGGCGAGTTGACTTTACGACTTCAATCTCTGATAAGTTCAAGCCAATGCCTGCTACAGCGAACTACACAGCCTTTAATACAAACCCTTATGACACTTGGAAGTCAGCATTCAGAGAATGTACTAAACTATCATCAAGTGTTATTCATAGGTCTAAGCAAGATGAAACAGATGAACGATTAGAAATATGGTGTACTGTGAATAACGATGCAAAGTTTGGAGAGTATGCAATAGCGGGTGCTAATGCAGGAAGAGAATATGGAACAACACATGCTGGCGATGATGATGCATTAAGCAAGATTAATGATTATGAATGGTTAAAAGCAAAGTTTGAGGAAGATACTAATGAAAAATGATATAGAAATTTCAGAAGCAAAAGAAACTACACCTGAAAATTCAGATGAAAAACTAATGAAAGTACTTGAGGCGATAGATTGGAAGTTGTGGGAAATGCTTCAGATTATGCAGAAATGGGACAAAGAAGACGAGAACGAAAAATCTGATGACTAAAAAGAGTATAAAAACTTCTATAAAAGAGAAAAGAAGACAGAGAAAGAGCAAGGGTGCTATAACATCAAATGATGATTTGTATAGTTCTAAAGGCGGCGCTATCTTTGACGAACTTCCTACAGAAGATAAGTTAAAAGAGATAGAAACAAAAGTAGTTAAAAGAAAAAGATTACGCCCTTTAGTTGATGATACCTATAGATACAAAGAGATGGCAAAACAATATTCTGCACAGAATACCGCCCAACAACTTGGAAACTATAGACAGGCTATGGAATTTCTCGCCCACATAACTCTTTCTAATAATATAGAAAATGACAAAATAATTGACAGACTAAAAGATTTAATTTATAGTTATCCTAATGTAGACATCAGTTCTTTTGTTAATAAACATCATGCTATATTATACTCTTGGATAATTCAAAATGTTGTCCGTGTGTATGGGCAGAAATACTTAGGAACTGTGTATATTTTGGGTGGAGGAATAGGAGTACTAGGTGCATTGTTGCTTGATACTAAATTAAGAATCGAAAATATTAGAAATTTAGATATTAATGGAACATGTAAATTTATCGCAGATGAAATGATGAAAGAAGAAGTATTAGATAACTGGAAATTTAAAGCAACAACACAGGACTTATTTAAAGTTAATTATCAAACAAACAGAGTCGAAGTCGAATTGCCAGACGGTACAATGTCTAAAGAGTTTTCTGAAGTTCCAGCATTAGTCATTAATACTAACTGTAGTCATCTTAATAATATGGAAAATGATTGGTATGAGAAAATGATTCCGAAAACTAGAAAAATGATTCTAGTTGGCGAAACAGGAGATGTTCCACATTCTTATCC
>Ga0213869_10001679_pt1 | contig 16111 bp, 17 predicted proteins | sample PICome_10_FD_160083 | JGI IMG/M metagenome (GOLD analysis project Ga0213869, IMG submission 160083) | Coastal seawater microbial communities near Pivers Island, North Carolina, United States - PICO132 | ecosystem: Environmental > Aquatic > Marine > Coastal | place: USA: North Carolina...
TTTTTTGTTTTTTGGTTTTTTTTTTTTTTTTTTTTTTTTGGTTGTTCTTTTTGTTTTTTTTTTTTTTTAGTTGGTCCTCCTGGTTTTGGTTTTGTTTTTGGTTTAGGTTTACCTCCACCTCCACCTGTATAGTTTATATTTTTTTTAGTTTTTTTATATTTTTTATTAGTTACTCTATTGTTAGTAATCATTTATAAAATGTTAGATTTTTATTACTACTATTTAAAAAAATAAGTAAAAAAAAATTAATAATTAATTCAAAAAGTATCAATATTTATCTAAATTTTAAGATATTGATTCAAATATGTTTGATATAATAGACGTTCTTTATCATTTTGAATAATAGTATTTTGCCAATCAGGATTATCTAGTAAATCCATGAAAAAGTTAACAAAACTAGTTAGTCTATTAATAATAGTTTGATTTACAAAATCTGAATCAAAATCAACTAAAATCATATTAAAATCCATACCATTAGCATGTGAATATGATTCAACTAAATAACCTTGACTAGATTGAGTTCCAAATAAATAGGATTGAATTTGAATTTTTTCATAATCTCTAAGTCTCTTAAATAGTCCTCTTTGTCTCTTCTTGGCCTCAATAATCTTTCCACAACTGGTTTTACCATCATATTTACCATGAAATGCCCATTGAACACTATTTTTATCCATAACAAATGGACACGTCATCCATTTTTGACCAGATTCGATTTTCATATTAGACTCTTGTTCGAATCTTTTTAAAACATCATCTTCTGATTTAATACCATGACTTTTATTAGTCATACTTTCCACTTGTTTTTTAATCTTATCTTTCTCTTCTTGACTTATACTAGTCGATGCTAATGTCTTTTTTAAAATTAGATTTTGATTACTAACTAATTGTTGACTAGTAGTTTTAATATTATTAATAGTTTTAACCTGTTGATATAAGTTAGATCCATGTTTTTTATCGTGTCTAACTAGTTTTCTGGCCTCACTATCAGTAGCAATTTCAATATCCTTAGATTGAAAAGATTTTTCAATTTGTTCAAATTTTTCTTTTTGATATTTACGTAAAAGTTCACAAACTGTTTTTGGGAAATTATTATAATTATCAAAACCAACCAATGGTGCAATACTTGAAATAGGTATTTTAATCATTTTAGCTTTACTCATATTAAAAATTTTAGTATAATTATTTTTAAATATTAAAAAAATTTGAAAATTAATAATCAATTTTTTATTGTGATCATAATTATATTTTAACTTCATTAAGATCACATGCGATATTACCTAAAGTATATATTAAACCAGGTATATAAAACATACTAGTTAGGATAAAACTATATATAATTCTGTCTAAATTTTTGAATAATTCTTTTAAAGTATTCCAAGTAACATATGGGAATTCATCAATTAAAGCCTTAGAAATAATATTTAATATTTCACCTAATGGAGGGAATATGACAGTAAATATAATTTTAAAAATATTTGTTGGTAAGCAAAAAGAACCATATCCTAAACCTCCATACATAAATTTATCAAATAATGTCCAATCTTGATCTGGGTCATCTATTTTATTTTCTAAATGATCTACTCCGTTTCTCATACTAATATTAATATTACATAATATAAAATTAAAAAAAAATTAATGATTATACTCTTTTTATAGAATAAAAAAAACTAAATATTAAAAATTGAAATTTTTTATTTTAAAATATTAATAATAGATTAATTGAATTTAATAATAATATTATACTTATATAAATAATAAAATGAATATAATTAAAATTGCTAGACAATTTACTACTATGTTTGAGAATCAAAATACTAAGATTGTTGGAAGATGGAATTTAAAAGATAATCAAGATATTAAAGGTAATTTTGCGAATATGGATTGTTGTGGTGATTCACTATGTGGTTCTCCTGATAATTATAGTAAATTTACTAAATCTGTTTTAAAGAAAAAAGAAGATAAATAGAAATATAAAATTTAGTTATTTTTAATTATTTTTTATTGGATTTAAATTATTCAAATCAAGATTCATTGATGATATAAACATTATTGTAAATATTGTTAGAATCAATATACCTATTATCATAAAGATAACTTTTAATTCTTTATTATTTTCAGTTCTGTTAAGATTAGCCTCTTTTTTTTCAATATTTCTTTTTTCATATCTATCTGAATATCTACTATTCATTGTTACAATAAATGCATATATAATACCTACAAAGTAATTAATGTAACATAAAAATAGACATATTAATACGTTAAACCAACCAAATAATCCTTTACTCATAAATACTGCTAAAGGTGGTACTAAAACAGTTATAACATATCGAAGTGGTCTAAATGTTACTAATGTTCCATTTTTCTTTATACTTGGTATTAATCCTTCATAATTACCAAATATATATGAGTACATATAATTGTAAGAATATTTACCAATATCTACTGTAGCAAAAAAAACTCTGAAGATTAATTCAATAATACTATCCCAGAAATATAAAATAGTCATTGCTAATATTCCACTTTTCTCTTTTATATCCTTTGTTAAAAAACTATTTTGCTTTTCTTGCACTCTTTTTCTTCTATCTAAATGTTTTTGAGATGGTCTATTATCCATATTACAATAGAAATTAGATTTTTTTATTATAATTTAACTTTTATAATTTACATTTATTTGATTGATATTTTATCATTAGTTATTAATTATCAAATAATCAATATTTTTTAGTTAACAATATATACACATTAATGCATAAATTAGACCAGGAAAGTATAAACAAAGACTTAATGCTATACAAATTAAAATATTTATCCATCCTGTTAAACCATATTCCATAAATACACCTAATGGTGGACATATTATAGTACCAATAATCACATTAAACGGTACTTTACCGTCTTTTTTTAAGTAACATTTTTTGCCATTACAGTTATTATCATTTGAAAAATAAGCAGCTTTTTGCTCATCATTAAGACTAGCAGGTCTTGTATCCCAACCCCAGAATCCATTAAATACGGTCCTGTCTAATAAATTAACTGATTTTTTTAATAAATTATATAAAAGTTGCATTGGTGCATAAACAAGTGCAAACATTAAAGTTGTCATAGTTGAACCAAATTCTGTTATTAATTTACCGGGATCGGCCAACTCTTTAAGTATCCATGATAAAACCTCTATTGCCCATAAGAATAATTCTATAATATAAATTATACCTTTATATGCAAATACAAAAAGTTCTCCAATGCTACCAATAGCCTTTACTATATCCACTAAACCTCCTCCCTTCAATTGAGGAATTATTTCAATATTTATAATTTGCTTTTCTGTATTATCAGTATTATCAGTATTATCAGTATTATCAGTATTGTCAGTATTATTAATACTATTTATTAGTTTCTTAGTATCATTTTCTTTATTTTTATATCCTATCATTTTTTCTATTTCATTTATTTTATCTTTATTTACATCTAATTCTTTATCTACACTCCAGTAAAACCCTAAATTTTTACCATCAGTGTTTAATAAATAGTTATTTTTATTTGAAAAATTAAAATTTGAGTTTAATATTTCTAATAAATTATGATTTATAAAATTTGAAAACTGTTCATGTCTAGATAAAGAATTTACGTAATATTTATTAAAATATTTAATTATTACTATACATTTGTTATTTATTTCTTGATGTGGTTCCATATTAATATTCAAAAATATTTTAAATTAATTATTATTACCTTTTACTCAGAATATTAAAAATTAGTAAAAATTAGTAAAAATTATTTTAATTAACAATAAAGACACATTAAAGAATAAATTAGTCCAGGGAAGTAAAATAATAGAGTTAACATTCCTGAAATAAGAATTTGTATCCATCCACTTAAACCATATTCCATAAATACACCTAGTGGTGGAAAAATAACAGTCCCTATAATAATAGACATTGGTACTTTATTTTCATCTGTCCTATAATTTTTATAATTGAACCTATTATGTTTTGGATCAAAATAAGAGGCTTCAGTTCTATCGAATTCTGAATTCTGAACTTGGTCCCATCCCCAAAATCCGTTAAATATAGTAGGACCAAACATATTGACTATTTTTTTAATAAAGTATTTCACGACATCAAATACTGTAAATACTATTGAGAAGACTAATGTAGTTAATACTGTTCCAAAATCATTTACAAGTTTAGATGGACTACAAACTTCTAATACAAACCAAGAAATAAATTTTACTCCCCATATAAATAGTTTAATTAAATACATTGGTATCTTCCAAAATACTAATTCTATTAATTTTAAAACGGCTTTTATTGGATATAATATTGGGTTAAATAATACTTTATCAAAAAAAGAAGTTATTCCACGTAATATTTTACTAAATATTCCTCCTTTCAATCTAAATATTACATCTAATTCTATAAAATCAGTTTCATAATTCCTTAAATCTATTTGATCTGATTTATAAACTAGTTTACCATTATATTTTAATAGTGCGTTTGATAAATTTAAGTCAAAAAATGGTAATACTTTATTGTGATTATTGTATCTTTTTTTATTTAATTCTACTTCTAAAATACCTAAAATTGTTTTAACGTCTAAATAAGATTTATTAGTATTTAAACTAGAAGTAATTATATTTATTGAATCTAAATTTGTATGAAAACATAATCTTATATTTTGATTCATTTTATCTTTCTCCTTTAATAAATTAATTATAAATTAATTATCAAATTAATATCTAATTAATATCAAATTAATATCTAATTAATATCAAATTAATATCAAATTAATATCAAATTAATATCAAATTAATATCAAATTAATATCAAATAAAATATAAATATACTATATATTATGCCTAAATTAAGTTCTAAAAAACTAACTAAATCTACAAAAAAAGTATCTAGACCTAAAAGTATTAGTAAAAAGTCAAGTAAAAAGTCAAGTAAAAAGTCAAGTAAAAAGTCAAATAAAAAGTCAAGTAAAAAGTCAAGTAAAAAGTCAAGTAAAAAGTCAAGTAAAAAGTCAAGTAAAAAGTCAAGTAAAAAGTCAAGTAAAAAGAATAATAAATTCCCAACTATTAAACTATGTGATACATGTTTAAAAGTCAAATTGGTTGATGGTAATTTAATATCAAAAAATAATGAGTCATGGAAAATGTTTCCTCACCATTTACCAATATTAGGTAGAAAATCAGGAAGTCAAACCGCCAATATTAATTTAGGTAAGAAAAATGCCAATTGTTTAGTGTATTATTTCGGATCTAAAACATCTAATTCGATATTACAAGGTAAATACCCAGATAGTTACCAAGATTCAACTAATAATGGTTTAGTAAAATTAGATAATAAAGGCAAAGCTTATATTAAGTTAGATTGTCCTATGCCATATAAAGACTCAAATTTTAATAAAACAGGAAAACAAACTTATATGTCTCATATACACATGTTAGTATCTAATTCATCTATGACTAAATGGAATGATAAACTTTATACCCAAAATGTATTATGTGAAATAACTAAAAAACAATTAAAACATTCATTAAATAATTCAAATAGATTAGTTATTAACGCATTATCATCTGAATATCATGAAAAAAATTCAATTGCTGGTTCTGATAATCTCTACTATAAAAAAGCTAAGAAAATGAGTAATTCTGAAATTAAAAAAAAAGTAATGAACATGTTAAACAAAAATACTGATGTTGCTTCTTTTATGGTAAAACATAAATTAAAATTATATGAACTACCAATAGCAGTATATTGTTATTCAAAAACATGTGATGCTGGTCATCAATTAGCATTTGAATTATTTAGAGCAGGTTTTACAAATGTTGTAGATTATCCTGGAGGAATTATTGAATGGATGAACAGATAATTATTTTACAGACTTATCTAATGAATTAAGTTGATCTAATTTATTCAATGTGATTACAGTAGTCTTTTTCTTTTTCGCTTCTTTTTCTCTTTCTTTTAATTGTTTAGCCGATATTTTATCAGCTTCTTTTTTGGCTTTAAGAGCCTGTTTTTGTCTTAAAATATCTTGATTACTAGGTACTAAATAATTATTTTCTATTGCAATATTCATTAGTTTATCATTAACAATATTCCTTTGTATTTGTTGAGATTTCATTCTAGATATTAGTTTCTCTTTTGTCAGAATAGACTGATATATTAAGTAAGGTCTATCAATTATTGGAATTTCCCAATCTATCTTTTCAGTCAATAAATGAATACACCAAATCATAATAGGTAATTTTTTACTACGTTGAGAAGGTACATATTGATGAGTAAAAAGTTTCCATAAAGCAGTAATTTGTCTATTTAATTCTGTATTTTCAATACCTGATATTTGTGATTTAGCTTTTTTAACAATAAATACAACATCCCAGAGTAACCATATACTATTAGTAGCATATTTAGCATCAATATCCTCGTTTCTTCTTGACCCACAATGAAACTCTCCATATCTTTTAGTATTAGTTTTATCCCATTCAATAATCCAATTCATCCAATATAAAGTCTTTTTTAAATTATTTTTAAACATCTGATATGCCATTTCATTAGCAGCAATTTTTAATTCATTAGGGTCACCATCTTTTGTAATACTAGCTATAAATTTGTTGTTAACTGCCTCCAAATTTTGTCTAAAATTAGAAACAATAAATTCTTGTTTTTTTACTTTAGTCGCAGTTTCTGCTTTCCTTTTTTTAGATAAGGTCATAATTGTAACTAATTCTACTACAATATTCCTTAATTCTGGATGATTTCTTAAAAGTAATATATCATCTTTTTGAAATTTATTACTATCAGTTATTCTTTTCCATTTTAAAAATCTATGATATAAAAAGCAAGGTAATTTTGGATTATGAATACATATTTGTTTACAAGAAAAATGTATTATTTTCCATAATAAAGGTTCTATTATTCCAGAAAAATATAATTGAAATGTCCACTGAAGAGCATCCTCTATTTTTTCATCCTGTATGGCTTTTTCTAATGCAGATGAAACCTGACTTTTTTGATAACCTCCAAATGTTTGTAATTTAAAATCTTTTAATAAACGACTATCTCTAATCATAGTAGCCTCAGTTATTGTTGGTAGTACTAAGGATTGATTTAAATCTCGTTCAACACTATTTAAATCAAAATATGTATACTTACTTAAATCCATCTTATATTGAATATAATTTTTATTCATATTTTAAAACAAAGAATAATACAAATATTAAAAAAACTAAACAAAATGAAAAAACTGAACAAAATGAAAAAACTAAACAAAATGAAAAAACTAAAAAAACTTTAATTTATAAAATATTAAATTTATAAAATATTAAATTTATAAAATATTAAATTTATAAAATCATAAACATTAACCTTTAACAAATAACTCTATTTATTCTAAATTAACAATAAGGTCTTTAATTTTCCAATATTCAAATCTATTTCCAATTGGTCTTTTAAGTATAAAAGGAACCTTTTGTTGTCTTAATTCCTCTGTGGCAATTTCAACAACAGTCATTCCAACTTTAACTGTAATGTTTGGTTTAGCACCAGTAGATATTTGAGTAGCTCTTTTACCAAGAACCAAAGCTTTTTCATATTGAGTCATTCTGGGTCTTGTAATATTCTTTGCTACGTCATATTTTGTTAATATATCTCTATAATCTGTTTCATAATTCGATAAAATTCTAGAATTCAATCGATTTGCAAATAGTTGATTAGAATTATCAGATGCTGATTCTACTTGTATCAATGAATCAAGTTTAATTTCTTTTTTAATTTCTGAATCTTTTTCATTCTTACTTTTTTTAATTGAATCATTCTGTGTTTTTTTTGATACAGAAGTTTTAGATTTAACACTTTTAACTTTTGAAGACATTATAAATATAAATAGGAAATTTTTTTATATTAAAAATCAATTTTAAAAATTGATTTAAATTTTATAGTAAACCATTTTACAAGAAATACTTAATTTTCTAATAAACTTATATATTTTACATCTAAATCACATTGATTTTAAACAATGACTACTGATATTGAAGATCTAGCCAAACTTGGTCCTAAAATTATTAATAGTGGTGAATACGATGAGTTCATGAGTGCTATTAATGATAGTATAGAAGAATCTATAGATAATAGTATTAACTTTCAAGTTGAAGAACTTGATTGTAATGTTACTAATCACAATGGTACTAATCATAATGATACTAATGATAATAGTAATAAATACGATGGTACAAATCCTCTAGATGTTAAACATTTAATGTTAGAATCAGAGGATAAGATTAAAGAATTAGATTCTGATCATAAAATAGAACTAATTATTTTTAGAATTTTAGATTGGTGTAGGAGCAATAATATTAAAAATAGCGAAATTACTAAAAATATAGAAAATGGTTATCATAAATATTGTAACAAATTATTAAAACAATTTAATATGGAAAAAAAACCTAGGAATGTAAAACTTAATTATATTGCTAGATTAATGATTCTGAAAGGTAAGCTAACTGACCAAGATTATTATTTACTATTAAATATTACGCTTGGAAAGAAATCAAGAACACAATCAGGTATTTTACAAGTAACAGTTGTAACTAGTCCAGGAGATTTTAGTTGCGCTTTTGATTGTTATTTCTGTCCAAAACAAGAAGGAATGCCTAGGAGTTATCCAAAAGAAGGACCCTCAATGCGTCGTGCTGCAGCCTGGAATTTTGATTCTGTAAAACAAATTCAAGGTAGAATTAGTAGTTATGACCTTATGGGACATCCAGTTTATGGTTGTAAATCTGAACTTATTGTTCTTGGCGGAACATGGTCATCATATAGTATGGAATATCGTAGAAAATTCATTACTGAATGCTATTATGCGTATAACACATATTATGATGATAAAAAGAAACCAATGAGACCAATACTTACATTAGCAGAGGAAAAAGATATTAATACCAAATCTGCTTGTAGAATTATTGGACTAACTATTGAAACTAGACCAGATTGTATTACTCAAGAAGAAATAGACTCTTTTATGGAATTTGGAATTACTAGAGTACAAATTGGAATTCAACATACAAATAATAAAATTCTTAAAAAAATCAATAGACAGTGTACAATTGAACAGTGTATGAAAGGAATTAAACGTCTAAAAAATGCTGGATTTAAGGTTCTAGTACATTTAATGCCTAATTTACCTGGTAGTACACCAGAAATTGATAAAGATATGTTTAATATGATGTTAACTGATCCAAGACTTAGTTTTGATGAAGTTAAAATATATCCTACTGTTGTTCCTACTACTTCAGATAAAGATATTAATAAAGTAAATACTGTATTAGAAAAATGGTATTTAGATGGGAAATATGTTCCTTATTCTAATGATGAATTAATGGAAATGTTAATTGAAGTTCTATCTAGATTCCCTAAGGATAAAAGAATTAGTAGACTTTTTAGGGATATTCCTCAACCAAATACAGCTTCAGGAGGTGAAATGCCTCATATGAGAGATGTAATTATGAAAGAAATGACTAATAGAGGTCTATATTGTAATTGTATTAGGTCTCGTGAAATTAAAGATCATGATTACAAAATCGAAGATATTAAACTTGAAATTTTAGAATTTGAAGCTTCAGATGGTAAAGAATTCTTCATTAGTTATGTAGTACCTCATCCACAAATTAAGAAAGAAACATTAATCTTAGGATTCTGTAGATTGAGATTACCTTACAAAAAACTATATATTGGTAATTTACCAGACACAGCATTTATCAGAGAACTTCATGTATATTCTCAAATGTTGTCTCATCAAGGTGTTAACGCTAAAAGTAAAAGTAGTCAACATAAAGGTTTAGGAAGAAAACTAATTGATCATGCTGAAACAATTGCCAGAGATTCAAATTTCAAAAATATTGTTGTGATTTCTGGAATCGGTGTTCGTGATTATTATAGGAAACTAGGTTATCATCTTAATGATAAATATTATATGGAAAAAGATTTAAATAAAACTTGGAAACAACAAATTGTTAATCAATATAACAAAATTATATGTGATACAAATCATTATCATAAATTTACAAAGTTATCTATTTATGATTTTATATACTTTTACAATATTTTACTAGGAATTATGTTATTAATTAATTTTACTAGTTTTATCTTTCAATGATATCATATCTCTAACAGATATTAAATGGATATTATTAACAGATATTAAATGGATATTATTAACAGATATTAAATGGATATTATTAACAGATATTAAATGGATAATAATAATTTCATAATTTCAAAAAATTTTTTTATTTTTTATATTAAATTATTATAAATGAGTCAAGAATTAATATTTAATCATAAAATTAGAACTAAGGAATTATGGAACATAACAAGAAGTACACCAACTTTATATTTAGTTGTTATATTAACATACTTTTTAATTAATCCAAGTTATTTAAAATTGTATTTATTAGTATCGTATCTTGGTTTAAATATATCAAATCACATATTGAAACAAATTTTTAAAATAATTTACAAAGTTACTGTAGGAGTGGATCAACCAATGGGAATATTGGGATTAGGTAGAAGACCTGATAAAGCTACAGATTGTGCATCATTCTTAAACTTTTATAATACTAAACCAAAAAGTTATGGTATGCCAAGTGGTCATAGTCAACTGTCTTGGTGTGTAGTAACATACTTAATATTACACATTTATAATAAAAAGGATTCATTATTAAAGGATTTTACTAATAATAATAAATTAAGAAAAATGTATCTGGTAACAATATCACTAATATTAATAACATTTGCTACTTTAGTTTCATATAGTAGAGTATATGTAGAACATTGTCATACTTTACAACAGGTTATAGTTGGAGGATTAATAGGTATTATATTTGGATTTGTGATATATTATTTACAAAAAAAATTTAAATTATAATTATCTGTTGTAGGGTTTGTTGGGTTCGTTGGGTTCGTTGGGTTTGTTGGGTTCGTTGGGTTTGTATTTTTTATTTTTTGTATAATATTTTGAATAAAAATGATTTATTATATTAATAATGACACAAATTGAAAGAAAATTTATTTTATTAAGCATAATATTAGTAATAGTTTTAAGTACATTTTTGTATTTTATTAATCAAAAAAAAGAAAACTTTAGTATTAGAGATATTAATGGAAGAAGAGGTAAATACATGAGAAAATGTATTGGATCTTCTAATAATGGTTTGAATAGTAAGAGGCAAGATTGTATAAATGAAGCTTTTCAGAATAAAGATATAACAACCCAAGTTGCTGAGAATATAGATGTAACTAATATTTCAGTTGATAATATAATGTCTCATATAATAAATCAAATTCCTAATTGGTCAAAAGATAATTCTAATATTGAAAATATTTTAGATGATCCACCAATTGAAATACAATATAAAAAAATAAATTTAGATACCTTTCATCTTAAATTTAAAAATCCATTAAACCTTTCAAAATATGAAAAAGAATTTAAAAAAGTATTAGAAAATGATATTAGCAAGTTAAGTATGATGTACAATAATATGAATAAAGAAGAAAAGATAAACTTTAAAAAATTATTACTAAAAAATGGTTTTATTGCCTTAAAACTACATGTAAATGAAGAACAAACTTTTATTTTACCAAGACAAGACTTTTTAAAAAAAAATATTACTTTGAGACCAGATGATAATGATCAATTATTAATTTATATAAATACTAATACTGAAAAGAGTAAAAAAGGAAATTATAAACTTCATAATATATCAATTGAAAGAATAAATAATGAAGTTGATCTTAAATTTTCTGATATTTCTATGGATATAGGATTGTTTAATTTAGGTGATAAAAGTGAATTTATTAAATTTAAAAACATAAAAGTAATTAATAAATAAGAAACAATTATAAAATACTAAATTTTTAATATGAGTAGTAAATCTTATGGACATACTACATCAGGTTCTAATCCAAAATAAAAGTTTTTAGGATTAGTACTTTCTTCATCATTACAATAATAATATTGATAATCCACTTTATTTACGTTATTTTTTTTTTTGTTCATATTCTCTAATATTCTTTTCAATATTTGAAGCGGCTTTAGCCATATTACGTTTCTTTTGCTTTTCTTTTTCTAAACGTCTTTTATTTCTATAATCAGTTAACTCATCGTTGTAATTTTGAATTTCTCTAGTAATAATGTTTTCTGCTTGATTAAATTCGTCAGCAACATTACTAGTTACTAAAAGTTCTGGAGTTCCACCTTCAGTTCTATATATTTTAAATTTAGTATTTTCAAATTGATCAAATAGAGATGCAGTTAGAGTTTTGATCTTAACCATATGTGCGATATTAAATGAGAAAGTTTGTTTATACATAGATATTAGTATTATGATGAAATATATTTATGATATAAAAACTATTTAAATTAAAATACTAATTGTTTAAAATATAAGATTAAAATACTAATTGTTTAAAATATAAGATTAAAATACTAATTGTTTAAAATATAAGTTAATGTAAACAATAAAGAAATATATAATATTATATAAAATTCTTCTTTTTGTGTAGTAAAAATATTTATTCTAGACACTAATATAAATCCAATAAATAATAACAAATTTAGACCAAATAAAGATAGATAATCTTGATCAGTCTTTTGAATGTTATGATTTATAATTAGAGTGATTATAAGAATAAACAAATAATATATTAATGATGAAAATATATAATATTTAATAATATCTTCGTCGTTATTAATAATTTTGCTTCTTGTATCTTTACATAGTTTCTTAAATTTATTATTTCCTAATGTATCTAAAATAACTCCTTTACTATCAATAATAATCACTAGGGTATAAATAATAACATTACATATATTTATAGGAATTAATATATCCACTAATTTATAGGCTTGTGTCAAATATGAAAATATTAATGCATAGAAACCTAAATTAATAAAATACTTAATTGATAATCCATTTATAATAGCACTTGTAAAGTTAATATAATATGGATATACTTTTACATTATTGCTTTTATTTTGTTGTCTATATTTCTTAATATTATTGATAATTTTAGAAATATTAATTTGGTTTTCCATTATCTATTTTTTATATTTAAATAAGATTAAAAACATTATTTTTGTTATGAGATTATTTTAAATAAATTTGTTTTAATTATTATTGTTTTTAATTTAAATTTTTAATATGTATTATAAATTATGTACAATATGAATAATCAAGATAATGGTAATGAACTAGTTAGTAATGATAATAAACTAATTATTAATGGTAAGAAATCTCTAACTAGACAAAAAAGTTACAGTAATTGTATCAGTGTTAAAACTGATCAAGTTAAAGCAGTTGATATTGTTTGCGGTTTAGCCTGGGGAGATGAAGCTAAAGGAAAAATTGTTTCCGAACTTTTAGCTAAACATAAATATGATTGGGTTTGTAGATGGAGCGGAGGTAGTAATGCTGGTCATACCATATATATTGATGGTAAAAAATATGTGACTCATATTATACCAGCAGGTGTATTTTATGGTATACCAAGTTATATTGGTCCAGATTGTTATGTTAATCTTGATGATTTAGATGAAGAGATGACATATCTAAAAAATAATGGATTCAATGTTGATTTAATTAAGGTTTCTAATGATGCTATGACTATTACTAATCATCATAAAGAAGAAGACCTTAAAAAATATAAAAAACAACAAGGATCTACAGGTAAAGGTATTGCTCCATGTGCTAAAGATAAGTTTGCTAGATCTGGAATTAGAGTAGCTGATTATGTGATTCAAAATGGATTCAAAACTAAAACTTTCAATCCATTTAAACATTTGTGGTCATCAGAAGATTTAAATAATAAACCAAAGGACTCACTTTATGGTAATATATTATGTGAAGGTGCACAAGGATTCTGGTTAGATATTAATCAAGGTTATTATCCATTTGTAACATCATCTATTACATTACCATATAGTGCTTGCTCTTTAGGATTTCCTCCACAAAAAATTAGACATATTTACGGTGCTGCTAAAATTTATGATACCAGAGTAGGTACAGATCCTTCTTTTCCTGACGAAATGGATTCTGATCCAGTTTTAGCGAAAATTGGTGAAGTAGGTCAAGAGTTTGGTGCTACTACTGGAAGAAGTCGTAAAGTTTGGTGGTTAAATATTGATAAATTGATTGACGCTATTAATGTTTCAGGATGTACTCATTTAGTAATTTCTAAAACTGATGTTCTAGACATTGTTAAACAGTTTAAATTATTTTATGAAAATGATGTTAAAGAATTCAATAGTTTAAATGAAATGAAAAACAAAATAATTGAATGTCTAGAATCAAAATGTTATTTATTAAAAAAAATAATATTTTCTAATAGTCCAGAAAGTGTTGATGGATTGTAAAAATAATATGCTTTATAGAAAAAAATCTTTTTAAATTATTTATTTAGCATTTATTTAGCATTTATTTAGCATTTATTTAGCATTTATTTAGCATTTATTTAGCATTTATTTAGCATTTATTTAGCATTTATTTAGTATTTTATATAGACTTTTTTTATTTACTTATATTAATAGGTATAATGATTAGTGAATGTTTATCAGATATAAATAAACCAACCGATTTACATAAACAATTTGAAGTTCATACAAAAACACCTTATCCTCAAATTTTAATTTGTGAAGATAAGAAAAGAACACAACATAATGAGGATCAACTGCAACATTATTTAGATAATGAAGAGATAAATCATTGTGGACAAGTATTTAATGTCAGAAATTTAAATGATTCTGGTCTTTTACAAGCCGGATATGCTAGAAATATTGATCTAGATAGTGAATTAAAGAGAATTAATCATATTGATGATAAATGTTATTACGATAATTATAAAACTGATCCATATGATGTTCAAGAATGTAATGGTCTTTATGAAAATAGAAATGTTTTAGTTAAAGATTATGCTCCAGTTGGTAAAGATACAGATTATGAACCAAGCTTAGGTCAAAGATGTGATTATGGTAATCCTAATGATAGAAATCGTTTTAACTGGAAAAAACATAAAATTAATGGTCCTAATTGTTTAAAGAAATTTGGTTCTTTCAAAGAATGTGCTACTCCTGCTCCAAGTCCAAGTAGTGTCAGAGAAAGTTTATTACAAAAAACTGATAATTTACCAGTATATTACGACTTTAATGATGCTAAATATTGTGCTGATTATCCATGCCAAAGAGTATTTAATAATTTTACTAAAAGAAGTACTATTCCTAATTTCCATAATTTAACTGACGTTAATCCAATGTTTATGTCTCAAAAAAGTATTCTAGACAACAAAAATTATTCTAGTATTCAATAAATATTTTTATTATATTTTTATTTTACTTTTACTATATTATTATTATTATATTTTAAGATAATGTGTTGATTTTGTATATTTAAAGTTTTTTGTATTTTTAGAAAGTATTTATAAAATTGAATTTATTTTTGAATATTTGGTATTTTAAAGACGCATACAGCAATAATATAAACTTTATTGAAACCAAATGCGTCTTGGAAGAAGTAGGATACATACAGCAAAACAAAAAACCTTCTGGCTTACAACTTGAACGGGCGGGTTCGATTCCCGCGCTGGAGACAACCAGTGTCTGGTCGACCGTATAAAAAACGGTATCCTGAAACTTCTTTTTTTATCTTTGGTTGTTATTCAATAATCAATAAATTTATAAAAATAAAAAAGTAAAAAATTTACAATATAAAATTGAATTTAATTTTAAAGAATTTAAAATTTTAGGATACACACAGCAAATTCCAACAAACTCAAACTTTTTCTTTGATTGTGGCGCACTGACTAGCCCTAATAGTCAGGTGTATCCTGGTTTTTTTATTTCATTTTATGGATAGTAGATTTACTTTTACGAGTATTAAGTCTTCTTTTATGGATAGTAGATTTACTTTTACGAGTATTAAGTCTTCTTTTATTTGTAATAGATTTTCTTTTACGAGTATTAAGTTTTCTTTTATGGATAGTAGATTTACTTTTACGAGTATTAAGTTTTCTTTTAAGGGTAGTGGATTTTTTTTTAGTAATTCCGCCCCCTCTAA
>Ga0213869_10001682_pt1 | contig 16091 bp, 13 predicted proteins | sample PICome_10_FD_160083 | JGI IMG/M metagenome (GOLD analysis project Ga0213869, IMG submission 160083) | Coastal seawater microbial communities near Pivers Island, North Carolina, United States - PICO132 | ecosystem: Environmental > Aquatic > Marine > Coastal | place: USA: North Carolina...
ATTCTTCATCATAGGTTATAGTCCAGTTGAGATCTGGTAATGTGTTACTTCTCAATGCGGCATTAAAATAAACTGTGTGAGTTTCACCAGCATTTTGAGCCGTCATACGACCAACCACTTGATAGTTCTGGCTGGCACCACTTGGTATAATTGTTACTACTTTTTGATATTCACCATTACTAAAGTAACTACCATTTGAAGCACCAGTGTATCTCTGGTTAAACTTCATTATGTTTGAATTTTGGAATTCAACAGTATTGTATGTTGCTGTTCCTGTGATGCTTAAATCTGTAAATTCATTTGAGAATGTTAAGCCACCACTGCCATCAGTTTGTAAAAACTGTCCAGCAGTACCATCTGATGTTGGCATAGTGTAAGAGCCGTTTACAATTAGTGTGTTTGCTCTAACAACATTAGGTGCTCCATTGGGTGCTATACTTCCTGTTACATTACCACTTAGGTTACCAACAAAAGCACCAGCACTAAATGTTTGACCATTAACTGTCCATTCGCCTTCATCTTCGTCCCAACGAAGGTACACATTACTTTCGTTACCTCTGTTTACTAATATTCCTGCGTTAGCAGTTGCGGGTTGGTTGGAAGGAAGGTCGCTGTTTAAAACTATTTCATTGTCAGCAATATTGAGAGTTTCTGTATTGATTATAGATTGAGTACCGTTTACAATTAAATTACCTGTTATGGTAACATCATTTGTAAACGTATTATCTGTATCGACTCTGGCAAAACTTGTACTATTGATACCATCTAGTGTATCAGCATCGCCTACAGTTAGTTTGCTCCATGCTACAGAACCTTCACTTACCGTTGCAATTTTTATTAGTGTATTGCTTGAATCGAACCAAAGATCACCTGTCGAGATATTATTGACGTCACTGGGTGCGTCAGATGTCCCGTACAGTCTAGAACCGCGTTTGCCTATTCTAAAACTGCTTTGCGAGGTACCTTTGGCATTCATTATGATTGCCATTCGTTACTGCTCTCCAATATGTACTTGTCTAGCATTCTGCTAGTCTACATGTAAACATGTAGTCAAATCCTATTAGGACTTAACTATATTTATCTTTTTTATAAATATATGTATGAGTACAGAATATACTAAATGGACTGTAGATAGGATACTTGATACAGCACCAATAGAAACAGACAAACTACATGTAATGGATGTTGATAACTTTATGCATCCAGATTTGTACGCACAGGTACAAAATTGCATACCATGGAATAATTGGCAAAACGAAGAATTACCAGGCAGACACGGCTATCATATTAGTCCAGATGAATCGCAAGAAGCATTACAAATAGCCACAGAATATGTATATAATAACCAAGAGGTTTTAGATGCAATAGGTAATGTTATGAATATGTCAAGTAATGTAAACATTAATCAACCTTTTATGTGGATGGACACAAACAAAAATTCTGTTCATGATGTGCATGTAGACCACCCTTCCTATTATTATACAGTTCAGCATTCATTAGCAGACAACGATGAATTTGCACATACTGGTACAATGTTTTGGGAGGTTGATTGTGCGTATGATCGGGCAATCGATGAAGGTCTAGATCCAACTTTTGGAGAAGACAGTACATTAGTACGAATGGGGCACCAAATGCCTTACATACCTAATAGGGCATATATACTACCAAGAAGCAGTAAAGGTTGGCATAGTTGTCCGGACCTAACAGTAGAGCCAGATACTATGCAAAGGGTTATGGTTTATTTAATTGCTACTCTTAGGAAAACTTAACTCTATTCAAGTAAGTTTCTTTACCACGTGACATCTTGCCTTGTGTATGATCTTTAACATACCCTGTAAGTGATACACTATCGCCTACCTCAGGGCCGTTAGTAGATGAAAAGAATTTTACAATATTGTGATCACCTTCTTTGGCAACATACAAGTAACTGTTACTTCTCCATATAAATTTCTTGTGAAGTATTTCAAGATTAAATGTTTCACGATCATGTAACGTTCCGACATACCGACTGTGTTGTGCAAGTTCTTTTTCCATTTTATTAAATGCACGTTGTTTCTGCCCATTTTCATAAACACTAGGCAAACTAGCAATAATACCAATATCTTTATATTGCACAAACTCTTTGTTAATAAGACCAAGTATGGTTCTTTCAAAGTCACTGATATCTCTTTTAATTGCTTTAAGACTTAGACCTTTGAAGTATTTAATCATGTGAGCAACATTGTCACTATCAGAATCAATAACTTCGACATCTTTATAATATTTAGATAAAGTGCTTTTAATACTATTTGTTTTAAATTTCTCAATACCTAGATGGTTATTGATTATAAAAAGGTTAGGTAGTTTTATTTGAACATCATCTGCATCAGATTCAATGTTAGCATCTTTTTTGATGTAACCACCATTAACTCTGTTTACTGCTACTGACAATGAAAGAAGATCAGTAAGACTATACTGATCCTCAAACCATTTACCTGTTTTTGCTTTTTGTATATTCATTAAGCGGCCTCTATCATTGAAAGTGGAACACTATATGAACGACCTCGCATATCTACAATGGCCTTCTTAACATTCACTTTGGTAATAATACCAGGTGTGCGTTTTGTTTTTTGAACAACAAATACATTGTCACCAACACTTAGACTTGCTTTAGCATTAAGTGTTTTAACAGAATTAGTAAATGCACTTAGTTCGTTAAGTTCTGACAAACTAAAGTTACCGTTTTTGATTTCTTGTTTAATTGCTAAAAGTTCCATTACACATTCCTCACTAAATTTTTATCATTGCCATGTTCGATAATGTTACCTTGCTTATCTCTACCAGGAGATGTTGTAGCATGTATAATGCTGTCAAAATCTCTAATATCAATACCAGTTCTGTTAAGAACACTATCAATTACTCTGTCTCTCATCACTTTCATGTGAGGGACATTTATACTTACAGGGTATTCTGAACCTTCTGGATGATCAATGTTCTCTTCATGACCATACCACATTTCTTCTAAACTAGTTAGTTGGATATTTACTGACTTGCCGTCATCTTCGTTGGCATTATAGCAAGTAAAAGAACCAATATGATATCCAGGTATGGAAACAATTTTGTCCTTGCTTTGATTTGTTGTATTTAAGTTTTGCATAAAGACCTCCTACCGTCTGTGTTTGCTAAATTATGTATATATTATAGCAAATTATAGGGTCGAGGTCAACCTTTATCTACAATTAAATTGTATATTTCTTCCCAAGTTTTGCATACATTTGCAGTACCATCATAGTGCATATTGTGTCCATGCTCAACTAAGATACCTTTTAGACCGGCATCAATACCCCAATCGACATTCTGTGGTTTATCTTCAATCCAAAATGCGCCTGGATATTTTTTACCAAACTCTAACAGTATTTCGTCTTTGTCTGCACCTGTATCTAAACAAATAACTTCTTTAAAACAGTCTTCACCAAACAGTTTATTCAAGTTCTTAGTTCTAAGTTCTTGTGCATAAGGATCCAAACTCAAACTTGTAATTGCTACAAATTGATATTGATGTTGCTCATGCAACTTCTTAACAAAGTATTGAGCATCACGAAGTGGAGGTAAAAATCCTATTGCCGCACTTTCATTAAAGTTCTTAATTACTTGATCACCAGTAGAATCGTTTCTTAAATCAAACTTTTCTCTAATGCTATAATGTAACCTATGATTTTCTACTGGAAAGTGTCCTCTGTGTTCCATCCAATTTTGAAACGCAAATTCCCAATCTAGCACAACACCATCGCAGTCTGTTAGTATTATCTTTTTATTTTTCATGTGTATATTATACATTCTAAATCCTTATTTGTCAAGTCAAAAGAAAAGCGACCGAAGCCGCTTTTCCACTTGTTTATGATTAGTCTAAATCAAATCAAATATTATACATATTTGTATTCAACAACACCTGTCACAACACCACCTGTGATCACAGCAGGAGTAGATCCGTCACTAGTGACGAATGTTACTTTAATTGCCGCGTTCTTAGTTAGTGAACTTGCGAAAGGTAAATCAATTACATAAGTTCCAACTGCAACATCGTTAGTTGTATGCGCCGCTAATGTATTACCACTACCTGCGTTATCTTGAACTAACATGCCGTCTACTGAAGCACCTGCTAACAAAGTTGTAACATTAAGAATAACTTTACTTGCGTAATATGTTCTTCCTGTTACATTAGGTACTGTACCAACATTGAAAGAGTTTGCACTACTATCTGCTGTGAAACTTGCTCTTAATGTTAGGCCATCACCACCATTGTTATCAACATAGTCTTTAACTGCCGCTGATGTCGGTACTGTTGTATCGTTATCAGTTGCACTAATTCCTGTTCCTTCGGCTGTGAATGCTGTTAAAGTAACTGCACCATCGCTTAAAGAACCGAATGTTACTGTACCTGTAGTAGTTAATGCACCAGTTAAACCTGTTAAGGCTCCACCTGTCATTGTTGCTGTACCATCGGTGATTGAACCACCTTCTAAAGCACCACTAAATGTACCTGCTGTCATTCCTGTTAGTGTAGTATTCATCGCAAAAGTAACGTCATCTGCTGAGTTACTTGATGTGATGTTTAATCCACCTAAAAGTTTTAACTTATCACTTGCTAATGCTACAGTATTATCTGCCGCATCGTCTGATTGAATAGTTAAAGATGTTGATATAGCCGCTGAGCCGGCCGCTGTAATTCTACCTTGCTGATCTACTGTAAAAGTAGGTACTGAGGTTGAACTACCATATGATGCTGGAGTTACTGCTGTATCATCAAGATCAATCGTAATTGTTTGTCCTGATGCTGAAGTAGTAATACCTGTGTCACCTGCTACAGTAATAGACTGAGTGTCTAAATCTACTGTGCCAGTTCCACTATCACCTGCTAAGCCTAAGTCATCGTCTCTGTCTAAGCCATCGACGTATGCTTTCATTTCAGTATTAGCCGTTGTTATTGCTGAATTAGTTGTAGTTGCTGTAGCATCAACATAAGCCTTAATACTTTGTTGAGTTGCTAGTTTAACTGCACTATCTGAAGCCATGTTGTCTTCATCAGCAATATCTGTAATTGTAACACTTCCATCTGATAAAGAACCAAACTGTACTGTGCCTGAGCCAGTAATGTTTGTACCTTCAATAGCCGCCGCTTTAAAGTCAGCCGCTGTTATTGACAATGCACCAGTACTAGAACCTGTGAAAGTTCCTGTTCCTGCTACAACTTTATCTTCTGATTCGTCCCATCCAATAAACACATTGTTACTATCACCACGCTCGATGACGAGACCGACATCGTTTGCTGGTGTACCAGTGGTACCCGTTGCTAGTTCTAGCAATGAGTCTTCAATGGTTGTGTTTGTTGATGAAATAGTTGTTGTACTACCGTTGACTGTTAAGTCACCAGTAATAACTGCGTCACCATTAACGGTAACACTAGTTGATGTGATATCATTGGAAAGTAATGTCCCTTGAACATCAACGTTGGCGGCTCTAATAGCCTTAAGTGTTGAACCATCTGACCCTGTGAATTCGTACCTATCATTAGCACTAACCCACTTAAATCGTCCACCACCTTTGCCAAGTTGTACATCATTGGATATACCTTTTAGACCAAAATTCTTTACATCTGCCATTTCGTTCTCTCCTTGGAGTTTCTGTTGAGGGTATTCATCCCCCTCATACAATTATTACATTGTTCCGGAATAATGTGTGTAGATGTGTAATGTACATATATTTATCATAAAGATATTTTAATAGGACTATACACTATTAAAAAAAATGTATATATTTAAACTTATATTAGATGTATGTTACTTTAACTGTAACATTACCGGCTGAAGCACCGTAATGATTGATTCTTAAATTTGTTTCAAACTCTGCTGAATTGCTTGAAGGCCATAAGTATTCTGGATTGCTAATATATGCGCCTGTTGTACCTGGATCATTTTCATTAATACTATGCAGTAAATCATTATCTGATGTAGTACCTACTTCAACAGTAGCATCTTGTGAACCACCAGTAAATGGTGCATGTATATCTACACTAACACTCTGTATCTTACCACCTGGTGATACATTACCTAAGTCATAGTTTTGACTGTTACCAAAGCCACTAATAGGTGCTGTTACATTCAACGTGAGCGTCTGTGCGTCGGTATTAGCACTATCTTGGTCACTTACCTTAGTCCATGCACTTCCATCATATAAGTATAATGCCCATTCGCCAACACCATTATCAATAACATAGGCTTGATCACCTGTTGTTGGTGTAAGTGAATTCCTTGCACTAATATTATTAACTACTTGTACACTTGCACTTCTTATACCCTGTTCAACATTCATTGCTAATGGGAACATACCATTATGTACACTGAATACACTAGTACTATTTTCAAAATTACCAGTGCTATCAAATATATCTATTGGACCGCCATCTGCTCTATCTAATTTAAGTTTGACGCCTGTACTTGCTGAAGTACTTGCAATAAGTCCTGACACATTACCACTACCTACATATGGATTGCCATTAGCATCATTTGTATTATTATAGATATTAACTGCATTACCTTTACTTTCTGTTAGTGTTAGCACACTACTTGTAAATGTAGCAGTTAAATTTGGAATATTTGCGGCATTGATGTCTGTTGCCATGTCTTCTGGAATAGCAACATTTTGACTGTAAGCGGCCTGCCCTGCGGTATTAGTTGTAAAGTTTACAGTAGTGTTACCACTGCCTGCGTTAATAATTGCACTAAAGTTAGTATAACCACCAACTAGGCCATAAGCAGTACCACTAGAACTTGAATTAATAACAGTAGGTGCTGGTGTTGTACTTGCTGTTATACTTGTACCACTCAGTCCATTAATTTGACTTACTATCTCTGCTGTTGTACTTGATGAACCTGAACCATTAAAAGTATGACTTACTCCATTGAATACAACTGCTGTACCATCTGTTACAGTAGGATCTGTTGTTGCACCTGTTGTACTTGTAGGTACAGCATCAGCAATTTTTAAAAACATTATCTTACCAGTATCACTAGTGGTTAAGTCACCATCTGTGTCTGCGTAAATAAAGTCTCCTGCGGCACCAGGTATTGCTGGTACAAAGTCTATAATTCTATTGTTAGGGGAAACCATGAACGCATCTGGTCCTGGTCCGTTTTCGACTACAACACCAAAACTCTTACTAACAAGTGCGGCGTTGGCTTTAACAAATGTGCCTGTGTCACTTACAGCAATAACATCACCTATAGCAAAACCGTGTGCAGTTTTTTCTAGTAAGTAATTTAATTGCGGATTTAAGTATTGGTATCTACTGTTGACATTTGCATAAAAATCTGAACTAACAATACCACTTGGAAGTGGATCTAACATTGGATGACCGCTTTCGTTCAATGTAAAAATTACACAACTACCCGTACCAAATATTCCATTACCTGTATTACTTTTAAATGTATTGTATCGTGCTACATCTTCTACAACACATGTTACACTTGTAGATGTTTTTGCACTAACAGATGTAATTTTTAAACACTTACCGTCACTTGCACCTGCAATCCAATCACCAACTGCTACATCTAATCCGTTAAACTCTCTGTCCTTTCTGGTTAAGTGAGAACCATGAGTCTGTGCTGTGACAGTCATAGTTATTTCCCATTGATAAAACTTAGGACTTGAACCACCGGAGTACCATCTATCTGCTGAACCATTAGCATGTGCCCATAGAGTTTTACCTGCAAGATTAGTTACATTAACTCCTAATACTTTGTTTGGTACGTTTAGTTCTATGTGACTTGTCTTATAAGACATGCTATTAGTCCGCCATAATAAATGTTAGCCAGGCATGAGTTGCTTGACCAAAACTTCTACTGGCTCCTGTAATCGCTTCTGAAACTTTTAAGTCTATATTTGAGAAACTTCCGAATGCTGTTGGTGAACCACTACTGCCACCTCCGTCGATCTTTCTAGTAGTCCAATCTCCGCTTACTGCATTAAAGTTATATTCGTTTGAAGGATAGTTATAACCGTATGCCATAACAGCACCTGGAGGATAACTAAATCCTGTAAATTGTATTTCTACTTCAGCACCACTGGCACTTGTAATAGTTGTTGCTTGTATTCCTGAAGTAGTATTTGATATACTAGCAAGTTCACCGGATGTATTATAGTTAAGTTTTAATCTTTCTATTGCGGCACCTGAGCCTCCGCCACCGCCTCCGGCTTCACCTTTTTGTCCTTTTGAACCATCTGATCCTGCCGAACCTGCCGCTCCATCAGAACCATCACTACCTGATGTTCCTACTTCACCTTTTTGTCCTTTATCACCTGTAGCACCTGCTGACCCTGATGGTCCTTGTGCACCTTGTGATCCTGCGGCACCTTGTGGTCCTTGTGAACCTGTTGCTCCTTTATCACCAGTTGGTCCTGTTGGTCCGCCTAATTCTCCTTTAGTTCCTTTGTCTCCTTGTGGACCTGCGGCACCTACATCACCTTGTGGACCTACTGGACCTGTTGCACCTGCTGGACCAGTGCCACCTGTAGGACCTGTTGTTCCTTGTGAACCCTGTGGACCTGTACTTCCTTGTAGTCCTAATTCACCCTTTTGTCCTTTATCTCCGTTACTACCTGCTGAACCAGTTGCTCCTTTATCTCCCTGAGCACCTGCTGGACCTGTATTTCCTTGTGGTCCTTGTGGACCTGCTACAGTACTATCTGCACCTGCTGGACCTTGTCCACCTGTTGCACCCTGTAATCCTTGTGGACCAGTAGCACCTGTATCACCTTTATCACCTGTGGCTCCCTGTGGACCAGTACCACCTGCGGCACCTTGAGCACCCTGTGGACCAGCATCTCCTTGAGCACCTTTATCTCCACCTGGACCAGCCGGGCCGGCTACAGTACTATCTGCACCTGTGGCTCCCTGTGCTCCTTTGTCTCCAGCAGTACCTTGAGGTCCTTGTGGGCCTGTGGCTCCAGTTGTACCTTGAGGTCCTTGTGCGCCAGTATCACCCTTGTCTCCAGCAGTACCTTGTGTTCCTTGTGGACCTACTTCACCTTTTGTTCCTTTATCACCTGCACTACCACCTGCTCCTGCTGGGCCTGTGGCACCTGTATCACCTTGTGGTCCTGCGGCTCCAGTTGTTCCTTGTGTTCCTTGAGCTCCTTGCTCACCTTTTGCACCCTTGTCGCCTACACCACCGGCCGAGCCTGCGGCTCCTGTGGCTCCCTGTGGCCCTGTTGCTCCTGTACTGCCAGCCTCTCCTACTTCACCTTTTTGTCCTTTTGAACCATCTGATCCATTACTTCCACTTGCACCTGGTTCACCTTTAACACCAGATCCTGTTCCATTAGCATCAATAGTAATTACACTACCACTAGCACTTATAGTTGCATTAGCACCAGCAGTAAATGTTAAAGTGTCTGTGGCACCACTGGCTACAACACTATTACTACCTGTAACTGCTACAGTTTTAAATACATCACTAGCACCGCCACTGCCTGCGCCTGAGTTGGTAATTGTAATTTTATCTGTATTAGCATCAGTTGTTAATGTAATACCTGTACCTGCTTCAAAATTTAATGTATCTTGATTATTATCTGCTATGATTAAGTTTTGTCCAGGTATTGATATATTTTTAAATATACCGTCATTAATGTTATCTTGATTAATTGTAACTGTATCACCAGTTACTGCTGTTGTTATACCTGATCCACCAACTATGTTAAATGTATCGTCTTTGGCACTTGCGGCTGTTGAACCACTATCACCAGCAACTGTTTTATAAAATCTTAATGCAGAAATATTACCAGTTATTGCTGTGTTTACTTGGCTTTTTGTATATTTGTCAATAGAGGCATCATTTAAAGTTGCATCTATTGTTAATGTATCAGTGCCTGGGTTAGCAGTAAAACTTACATTTGATCCACTAACTAAGTTTAATGTATCGTTATTGTTATCTGCAATTATGGCAGTTCCTTCTACATTAACTGTTTTGAATACACCTGTTACTGCATCTGTTTTTGAAATCTGTATAGTATTGTTGGCTGTATATTGATTAACATCAATACCTGTGCCTGCTTCGAATCTAATTGCGTGAGTGGCACTTGCGGCACTAATTGTATTTGCCGAACCAACTGATGTGATTGTGCTTATAGCATTTTGTAATTGTGCGGCACTAATGTTTGCATCAACTTGTGCTTTACTATAAACACTTAAATTTGTTCTTGCTGTTGATACACTTGGTAAGTCACTTAAATTATTTGTTTTAATTACTGCGTTTGCCAATGTTGCCGCGGAAACAGTATCACTACCGTCTATTATTTGTACAGCCGCATCCGCAGTTCCTCTAAATCTGTTTGCATATATATTAAGATATTTGAAATTACTATTACCAATATCATATGACATTGTTGTATCAGGCATACTCGTTGCATTTTTAGTAATATAATTTGCTAAGTTGGCAGTTAATTGACTTGGTGTAATTCCGCCTGTATTAAGTGTAGTCCAACTAACAGCACCTGAACCATTAGTTACTAGGGTCTGCCCATTTGTACCATCTGTAGACGGTAATGTAAATGTATTTGATATAGTAACACTTCTATTGCTATTAATTTTTAATGCTGGTGTTGTACTTGAACTACTACCTGCATAAAATACAGTACTGTTAGCACTTCTAATTTCAATATGACCATCACTGGACTTAGTGCTTAGTAATAAACTATGTTGTGAATTTACTTCTACATCAGTTGCATCGTTAGAACCTAAAACAAATCTAGTTTTAGCATCAAACCCTGCACTTTGACTGTGAGTAGGATAGTTTGCATTATTTAAAATACCAGCAAATGCTGTTATGTTTGCATTGTTACCAAAGTTTCTACCTGAAACAATATAAGCATTACCATCTATTTTGTGTGAGACTACTGGAGTTGGTAGCACGTATGCTGTTGAGGAAACTGTAATAACATTTGCAGATTCAGTTACACTTGTTGCACCTGAGCCTTTTATTTTTTTGAAACTTAATTGTGTACCGTCTTTTGCTGAAAATAAACCTATACCTGAAGCACCAACATTACCCCCACCTGTTACGGCGGCGTTGGCATCTGCGGCCAAACTATCTCGTGCTACAAAAATTCCTTGTGCGGTATCATAAACAAGTATCTGATTATCAGATATCCCATCTATATTAAAAGTTAAATTATCTCCAGTTACATTTGGCATAGTATTCCTATTCTAAATTGCAATTATAATGTATTTATCAACTATTATAATTTAATTACTTAATAAAATTTGTGAGATACTACCGTATGATGAAGTATATGTACTACCATCTCCCACTCCTGATCTATCAAGTACGGCTCTTAGGTAGACATAGTTGCCTTTGAATGTGTGAATTTCTGTGCCTGTATTAGCAGATGCTTTTTCTATTAACTTAACATCGCCCCAATCTGCTGATTCAGGTGTTAAAGATAATGTACCTTGTAGTTTAATCTTACCTACAAATGCATTTAATTTTACACTAACGGAATGAATGCCGTCAGTATAACCAAAATAACTGTCTGCTTTAATTTTTTCGCCGGTCTGACTCATATTATCGCTTGAGTTTCCTAGCATTTCTAATGTTCTTCTCATAAGTAGCCTCAATTGTATTTATCTCAATTAGGCTGTAATGAGAATTTTGCTATACGGCTTCGAGTCTGCTCATTAATCTTTCTGCACGATTAGTAACTTGTTTGTGCCATCTACTATCTCTGCCCTCTATTGCGGCAGTTTTCCAATCTTCTTTAATGATTGCACCATGCATTTTTTTAAATTTACTTAGTCTAGTTCTGCCCATATTGAACATCATATTAACCAAGATTTGCTGGACTTCGTCTGGTAAGTCTCCAAATACCCCTTCTTCGTATAATAACTCACACTCAGAAATTGCTGTGTCGAGGTCTCTTTCAAAACATTCTTTAACACGGTCTTCTGATATTGGTGTGCCAACTTCTTTTCCATGTTCTGGATCGGAGTCGAGGACCAAATGGCCCACTCCAAAAGTCGGATATCCCAGGTGGTCGAGGTAGATCTCATTGACTACTCCTTCATCTATCTTGAGTTGCTCAAATACTGCATCTCTATCTAATTTTGTATCTCTTCCAAATAATCCCATTTATAATTCCTCTAGTGTAACTACTTTATATATCCCTTCGGTTTGCCCAATGGATAATTGTAATTTAGCAACATCTTTTTTGTTGCTCATATATATTGTGCATTTCCACCCGTCGTAACTGGTGTTGACTCTTGCATTCATATTAAGATTTTCTACTTTTTTGATAAACTTTTTATCAGCATAGTACTTATATGTCATGTATCTATATTTATTAAAAAACAGTTTCTGCCTTAGTAATTTGTTATCTGAATTAATCACATCAAGTTCATCTTGTGTGCGAACACCTTGTGCTTTTATAATGTATGTATAGAATCTTCTAATAAATTTTTTACCTACTAAATCATCTGAAAAGTAAATAGTGAAGTTTTTATTCCATGCGAACTTCATAGTATGCCAGCAATAATCTTCTTGAAATTTATATATGTCTTTCATCAGCATTGCGTCGTATATTAAGTTATTACCTCTTACTTCAACTTTAAGATAATATCTGTTCCACCACAACTTAAAAGACGGTTCTATCTTTAAGCCTGCTACTGTTTTGCCTATATTCATTTAACTGTGAATTCAAACTGTTCAATGTAATCTACTAACACAATACCTTCTTCTATCTTATCAAATAGAATCTTTTTACTAATTGGCTTTTTAACTACATCTTCAAACAATCTCTTTAATGGCCTAGCACCCATGCTTGGTTCAAATCCATTGTCTGCAATATATTTCTTAGCCGCTTTAGTAAGTTCAATACTGACTTTGCTGTCATTACTCAGTAGTAATTCATTTGTTTCTTTAACAATCTTATCTATAATGAGATTTACTTCTTTCATTCCTAGTTTATTAAATTTAACATAGGAATCTATTCTGTTTCTAAACTCAGGTGTAAAGAAACTTTTTACTGCTTTGATATCTGTATCAGTATGTGCTGTTTCACCAAAACCTATTTTACTTGTTTCTGCTTTTGCGGCACCTAAGTTACTTGTCATTATAAGTGTAACATTACTAAAGTCAACAGTTTTACCTGTAGCACCTGTAAGTCTGCCATCGTCCATTACTTGTAGCAATACTTGTAATACTTCTGGTGCGGCTTTTTCTACTTCATCTAATAGCAATACACAATTAGGATTCTTGTCTATTTCTGATAGTAGCATACCTTGGCCTAGTTCGCCTTCTGCGTGACCAACATATCCAGGAGGTGCACCAATAAGTTTGCTTACACTATGCCTTTCCATGTACTCAGACATATCAAATTTAATTAGTTTGATATCCATCTCTTCTGCTAGAGCTCTTGCTGTTTCTGTTTTACCAACACCAGTAGGACCAACAAACAAGAAACTGCCGATTGGCTTGTTAGGTTCTCTAAGTCCTGCTTTACTTACTAAGATACTTTCTACAAGTTTGTCTACTGCTTCGTCTTGCCCAAACACTTTCTTTTTAATCTTGCCATCTAATTTACTAAAGCCTTTAGTATCTTTTACATCTACTACTTCTTGTTTAATTTTTGCAAGTTTAGATACCTGTGCTACAACTGAATCTAATTTAACAATCTTTTTATTTAATACTTTAGTTACGGCTCCTGCGGCATCAACAATATCTAATGCTTTGTCTGGGAAGTATTTGTTCTTAACATATCTATCTGCTAGTTCACATGCTTTTTCTATAGCACCTTCTTCATACTTAACTTTATGAAACTCTTCGTAATGCGATTGTAAGCCTTTACAAATTTCAATAGTATCTTTGAGAGTAGTTTCTTCTACATCAAGTCTAGCAAATCTACGCATTAATGCTCTGTCTTTTTCAAATGTACTTGCAAACTCATCTGGTGTGGTTGCACCAATACATAATAGTTTGCCTTTACCTAGCAATGGCTTTAACATATTAGCCGCATCTACTTGACTGCTACCTGCACTACCGGCACCCATTATCATATGTATTTCATCTATGAACAGTATAGCATTCTCATTCTTTTCTATTTGATCAAGTACGCCTTTGAGTCTTTCTTCAAAGTCGCCTCTAAACTTTGTGCCTGCTAACATTGTGCCCACATCAATTTGGAATACTGTTTTATCCTCTAGTGTCTTAGGTACCTGCTTGTTAATAATTTTCCATGCCATGCCTTCAGCAATAGCAGTTTTACCTACGCCAGGCTCTCCAACTAAACATACATTGTTTTTCTTACGCCTAGCAAGTATTTCTACAACATCTGTTACTTCTTCTGCCCTACCTATTAGTGGATCAATTGCACCGTTAAGTGCTTCTTCATTAAGGTTTTTAATATAGTCATGCTCTTCTTCAATTAATTCTCCCTCAACAACATCTCCTAATACATCAAGTAAGTTCTCTTTATGGCATCCGTTTACTGCTAGGAAGTATGAACCATGTGAGTTCTCTTCGTTTGTAATACTTACTAGTAAATCTATTGCGGATATTTTATCTCTACCATTAAAAATACTTTGTGCAAATGCTCTTTGAAATATTCTTTCAACTGCAACGGTCTTTCTTGGCTTACCTGTATTGCCTCCTTCTGACTTTAAGTTATTATACTCGTCGTCATTTAGATATGTTACAATATCTGCTTCTAATTGCTTAATGTCAACATTGCATTCTTGAAGAACTTTGACAATTTCTCTGTCCTTAATTAGTGCTAACACTACATGCTCAACTGTCATGTACTCATGACTAAACTGATTAGATATTTCGTATGCTTCTTCTATGATTCCTTCTACATTCATAATAGTATTTAATTATTTCTCCTGCGTTCTTGTTTAATTCTTCGTATAAGTTCAATATGTTCGTGACTTAATTGTTCAGGCGGTTCAACATTGATCTGTAACAAGAAATCACCTACAATGCTAGTTCGAGGATCTGTAAATCCTTCACCTCTAAGTTTAAGTCTACTACCAACAGGCGATAACGGTGGTATGTCTACCGCTAGTGTTCTGCCACTAATATGCCTTACTTGTATTGTTGTGCCTATTAAAGCATCAAAATAATCTATTTCAACAATACCTAATAAGTCGTTACCATTTTTACCAAACTCGCGATGTGGCTGATATCTTATTCTAACAAATAAATCACCGGGCGGTAATGTTGTATCCTGTTGTGGACCTTTGCCATGCAAAGTAAATCTAGTTGCTTCATGTACACCTGCAGGTATTTTTAAATCTATTTGGCCTGTTCCAACATTAATTCTTTGAGTTGAACCTGTGTAAACATCTTCAAGCGATAATGCTAAATCTGTTTGAGCATCAAAGTTTTGACTTCGCCTTTGCGGCCTGCCTCCAAATATATCTCTAAATATATCTCCAAAAGGACTAGCACCGCCACTAAATGGATCGCCATTATTAAAACCACCAAAGGGATTTGGGTTATCGTACTGTTCTTTCTTTTGAGGATCGCTTAGTGTTTCGTATGCTTTTTGAATATCTTTAAATTTTTCTTGGTCGCCACCTTTGTCAGGGTGATGTATACTCGCAAGTTTGCGATATGCTCTTTTAATTTCTTTGGTATCAGCATTGCGGCCAACCCCTAGTGTTTGGTAGTGATCCATTGTCTAATTATACAGAGATATGACAGGAATGTCAAGTATTAATCGTCTTTATTAAAGGTTTTTGGCACAAAGTCTTCATCAGTACCTAAGTCTTTAAACATATTACTTTTACCTTCTTGCTCTTCTGGCTCGTAATATTCTTTGTATGCTTCTATAATTGCTCTAAGTTTGATGATCTGATTACGCATTCTAACATTATTTTTAGTAACAAGTTCCCAGTCTTCATCACTGTAACCAAATACTACAGGATCAATGTTTGCTTCTTTCATTTTAGCAAATACTTCTTCTTGGTTCTTGCTTGTTACAATAATAACATTAACTTGTTCTAGTGTTTCAACTGGTGGTAGTTGTAAGTTAAGAGGCATTCTCTCAACTTCTTTTGTAAA
>Ga0213869_10001688_pt1 | contig 16061 bp, 18 predicted proteins | sample PICome_10_FD_160083 | JGI IMG/M metagenome (GOLD analysis project Ga0213869, IMG submission 160083) | Coastal seawater microbial communities near Pivers Island, North Carolina, United States - PICO132 | ecosystem: Environmental > Aquatic > Marine > Coastal | place: USA: North Carolina...
AGCTATTGCTGAGGTGTTAGCTAACCCTACTTGTAGAGTATCTTTTACTTCTGTCATTTTGTTTTGTTTTTTTATCTAAGTAAGTCTTTAGCTTAGTAACATTTTTAGTTTTCGGTTTATAGTGTTTCTTCATTAGTAATCAGAAGCGTTTAAAAAGTTTCTCAAAGTAAGTTTAGTTCCCTGTCTCATTGGTCTTTCAAGGTTCATTCCATTATAGTAAGCGTTTTGGTCAGGACTTATGTCTGCACCTGAGTTTGTATTGTATTCAGGAAAGCTAGATATATTGTTAGTGATATATTTAATCATTCTTTCTGTAAAATATTCAGCATTGTTTCTTACTTCTTCCCTAAGGTGTTGAGCTTCTTCCGTACTAAGACTATTTCCGGTTTCGCTTGTTTTGCTATATATGTTACCGTTTTCCGTTTTAAATCTAAGGTAAGGTATGCACATATGAAACGCCCATGAAGGCAAACAGTCGCCAATATACTCATCAACTAAAGTCTTGTATGCTTCATTACCTACATTACCTATTGTTCCCGCTGTAATTAAACTTTCTAATTTTTCGTAAAGTGTAGTTCCTAATTTTGTTTCTATATAAATACGCTGTGCCTGTAATACATAAGGCAACAAGATTTCAGGGTCAACATTTAAGTTGATTGCTGTGCTATCTTTTAGCTTTGCTTCTGATATAAATAATACGTATGCCATAATTATCTAGGTTTTAAAAATCCGTTGTTTTTCATTCTCTTTGGTGGTTTTGCTACTAGCTTGTCGTTTCTTTCTGCTGTAAATCCTTCAGACAAAGCTTTAGTGTAAGATATAGCTTCACTTGGCTTGATGTTACTCTTTGCACCCCTTAAAGATGTTTTATAGATTTGCCTTAACCAAAAATGATGGCAATTTCCTCCGCCTTTGTAAAGCCATATAGAATACGTAGCTGAATTTCCTTTAGGTCCCCATCCTTTATTAACAGGTCTAGAACCCATTTGTAAAATATCTTCCTTTCTGTAAACTTTTCTTGCTGACATCATTTTACTACAAAAATCCCTTGTACTTCCTTCCTGACTTAAAAAATTATCTTTAGTGTAAACATATCTTACTTTATAAAAATCATTATCTGATTTATTTGTTCCATCTTGTTCACTTCTTGCGTTTGGTCTTGCTGTTCCTGTTGAAGCTAATTCTGTTTTGTTGTAACTATTTAGTTCAGCTTCATAATTAAAGTCTTGATGTTCTCCGTCAACTATTTCTTCATCTATCAATTCCCAATCTTCAGGAATATCTTCACCAAAGTCAGCTATAAAACTTTCTAATTCAGTAAAGTCATTATCTGTTTTTTTACAATCACACTTTTTTAAGTCTGTAGCTTCTGAATGGTCTTTACAAGCCATGTAAACAGTTTGCCCTTCTAAGTCGTGTTCGTGATACCCTTCACATCCTATTGTCTTAGCGTGTGCTTCAGCTTCTTCTATTGTAGTAAAAACAGGCTGTCCGTCTATCATTCCTGCCTTAGATAGCTTAACATCTTGCTCAACTGTGTCTTCATCTTCTCCTAAAGGTTCAAGCCCCAAGTCTGAACGTATTTCGTCAATCGTCATAACTTCTCTTATAGTCTTAGAGTCAAACTGTACTGTTATAGGTTTTAATTGTACAAATTCTACAGGTAAATCTATATTGTTTACTGAGAATATAGTTTGCAAAGTGTTTAAGATGTTTAATTGAAAACCACGAACGACCGTATTTTGATAAAAATTAGCTGCATTTATTAGCTCGTCTGCATTACTAGTAAAACCGTTATTTGTATCAATACCCATTAAAGTTTTAGATGTAATTCTGTGAGCTGCACAAATATTAGAAACTAAAAGCTCTTGTAAAGCTAAATATTGCTTGTCTGCATCAGAAACGCTTATAGGTGTTATTTCAGGTGTTCTAGTCTTATCGTCTGAGAATGTTAAAATAAACTTGCCCGAATTTGCAGCCCCAACGAATTTGTCAGTAAGACTTTGTTCTATTTGTCTTCTTTCTTCTTGCGTAGGAATACCATTAGCAAAAGAAATAAAGTAACTCCCACTAAATCCATTTTCTATATTGTTTAAATGAAACTCTGCAACTCTTTGGTCAACCAAAGCCCAATTACAACCTGCTATGTAGTCCGGTGTATGATAAACGTCCATATTAGGACTGTAAGCACCTGTATAAAGTAACTGACTTCCTGAAGTTCTATCGTTCACATTAAAAGCTGCTACAGGGTAAGGTTTATTTGTTCTAGTGTTCGCCCAATCAGCACTTATAAAGTAAGTATCAATCTGACCTAGTTCGTTAGGTCGTCCTGCTCTTACTCTCTCTACAGGCACATGATACAGCTCTACAATTTCTGTTCTTTCTCTATTCCAAACAATGTGTAAGGCATATGCTCCCTGAAGCTTAAAGTCAAAAGCAACTTTCTTAATTACTTGGTGTAAACTTTCATTTGAATTTGCGTGCCTTAAAAACTTCTTTAATTTAACAAAAGTTTCTAAATTTATAGCGTCTTCTTCTTCACATACTAAGTCTTCACCTGCGATTATTTCGGCTGTCTGATTAATAATAGCAGCGTGTGTTGAACTTGAATAGTAAAGGTCAATTAAAAACTGAGGATATAAGTTCTTCCAATCTTCCGTTCCGTATTCTATGTAGTCACGCCCTCTTACTTCTTGTACTACAGGAGCTGTTGATGTTTCTAAGTTTATACTAAGTATATTTTCCATTTTATAAGTTTGATAAGTAAGTATTTACATTAGCTGTAAGTGCTGCGCTTTCTGTGTCAAATATTTGTATTTCGCTAATTGTTCCGTCATAAGGATTTGCGTCAGGGTTTCTTACTCCTATTGCATCAATATTTGCTGTTCCTGATAAAGTACCTGTATTAGTTTGTAAAGTTCCGTTAATATATAGGCTTACGAGGTTAGAAGCGTTTCTTGTTATAACTAAATAATTGTCTGCTGTTAAGTCACCATCATTTACAGTAATATCTATAAAAGAGCCATCAGTTTTAAACCTTAATTTAGTGCTACTTGTTATTTTAAAAAATTCATTGTTTATTGTGTTATCCCCTAAGACTATAACATTATTTAACGCAGGAAATAATCTTAACCCTAAAGTAAACGCCCCTGACAATTCTATGTCCGTTCCTGTTTGTAAACTTTGAGAAGCTGAAGCGTCAAAGTCAATAGCTCCTGAATTATAAGCAGGTTGTTCGCTAGCTGTTGCTTGAACCATATCAAAACTATTATCAGAACTATCAGCCCAAGCAGAAACATCAGAACCATTTAATGTAATTCCTGTTTGAAATTTGTACCACGCTTCTAAACCTGTTTCATCAGAAGGCTTCCAACCTCCTAGCGTGTTAGTGCTTACTAAACTTAATGCTTGTTTAAGTGCTAACATTATATAACTTGGTCGTAGTAACAAATAGCTAAACCACTTGTTAAAGTAATAGCTGTACATTGAAGAAATAAAGTCGTTCCCGCAGGTATAGTCGTGTGAAGACTTGCTGCTGCTGAACCTGTGCCTGTTTGAATATTAGTAGCTGTTATTGAAGCTATTACACTTTCAGTAACAAAGTGAATTGCGTAATAGTCTTTACTTGTCATTGCTGTAGTTGTAATTACATCACATCTATTTTTTCCTAGTTGCTCAGTTAATAATTGTTGAACGTTTTCTATTGCCATTTTATTTTATTTTATTGTCCGTAATATATATAGTTTGTTTCTGTTGGTGCTTCTCTCTGAGTGTATTGAACTTGCTGCGTTCCGTCTTTTTCTGATAAGTTCATTTTGCCTTTTGTAACTAAGCCTTGCACTACTCCTTTAGTATCAGCAACAGGGCTTAAAACATCATTTTCTGTTGCAGGTGCATTACCTGAAGAAACAGTTACTGTTCCTACCCAACTAACCTCGTAAATTTCATACTTATAATATCCCGCAGGAAATAGCTTTACAACTCCTGTATAAATATTAGGTGTAGTTCCGTAAGAAATATTTATATTAGTATATCTATCTTTAATAAGTTCAGTATTGCCGTAAGCATAATATACAGACTTATCTAAGTCGTTTGTGAATTTAACTAAGTGTCTTATTTGAGTAGAAGCAACAGAAGTATTAATACGATTGTCCTCAGTTTGAACATTTATTTTTATTTGTGTTTCTGTTGTTGCTTGTATCATAGTTAGTTTGTCTGTTATATAATAGAAAAACTTTGAATTTATTTGCTTTAAAAAGAAAAAGGAGTGCCTTAGCACCCCTCAATCAAGAATATATAAGAAAACTAATTAAGATGTAGTGATTGAAACATTAGTAAACGCTGAATTGTCAAAAGGATTAGTTGTATAATCTGCAACCATTGGGAAAGGGATTGGCTCCATTCCGTCAAATGTGAGACTATAACCTGAACGGTCTCCGAAACTTGCTCCGGAATCAATAGTCCCTGCGTTTAGTTCCATTCCGTTTGTTACTCCTAGTCCTACTATTACGTTATGTCCGTTTGCTAAAGTTGCGTTTAATTCTGCAAATATAACTAATTTAGTTTGACCTAAAAGTTTTATTTGATTTTGGTCTTCTTTTGTAAGTCTGTTAAGAATTACAGTTACAGTTGGTGTGTAGAAAATTGTTCCGTTTTCTTTACTTCCTGTAATTGTTTCTGAAAGACTAGCTACTCCTAGAGGTGTAGTATATCTGTAAAGTCCTGTTGATGTACCCATTTCAATGTCTGAAATTTCTCCATTCGCTTGAACTATTCCTACTGTTGTAAGTGGTGCTGTGAATTGGTCGTAAACTCCGAAATAAATATTCTTTATCCCGCCTGAAATTCTATTACAGTCGAGTCCCCTTCCCTTTGTAAGTGCTGTACACGCCATTGTTTTGTTTTTTTAGGTTAAGGGAGGAAGGGTTTTACCCCCTCCTTCCGTATTATTTATTTTATTATGATTGTCTTACGATGTCAGCTCCAACTCCTGTCTGTACTCCTGCTGAGTAACGAGCAACTACTCTAATATTGTCTGAACCGTCGAGGTTAGCCATATCTAATAATTGAATTCTTGTAGCATCTGAAAGTAAGTCAGTTCCAAAGAATAAGTTAGACTTTCTTGCTGCGATTACTGAGTTGTCAACCATTCCCGGACAAACAGCGATTTTGTAACCTTCAAAAACAGGCTCATAGTCTCCGTTCATGTTGTAAGCGTTAACATATCCTAAAGTAGATACTGCTGAGATATACATAGCGTAAGTCTTAGGGTTCATATATATATGAGTGTCCTCTTTTCCAAGTATCGGTGAAACATTAGCAGCCATATCAGCTGTTAAAATTTGTAAGTTAGCTATAATGTTAGCTGCTGTGTAAGCTGCTGAAGCTGCTGATTGAATAACTGTTCCATCAACTCCCGGTAATAAAAGACCTGTTACAGCTCCTGAAAAGCCGTTGAATTTCCCTGCTACAGCAGTTCCTGCCCAAATACTTTCTTCAGTTGCTTGTGCTATAATCTCACCTAAGTAAGAAATAACATAGTCATCAAAACTTGCAGGTGGTGGTGCTCCTGCTCCTGCTCTCATATTTTGCGCTTCAAAGCTGCTCAACAAGTTAGCCTTACATAAATCCACATTTATTTGTAGATTTTTTGGCTCGATAAATTTTGTTTCTGTTAATGTTAATGTACCTGCATCATTAAAATCACAAGTTGCGTCAACTACTAATCCTGAGTTACCCATAACCTGCAAATTACTACGATACTTCACATTTTCCATCATTGTTAAATATTCCAATGATTTTGCTTCTTTTAAACTTTGCGCAATGTAGAATCCTGCACTTTTTCCCGCATAGTTTGAATTTACTGTAAATGCCATAATTTGTTTTTTTTATTTGTTATTATTAATTGTTTAAGTTGTATAAAATTCTTTCCTGACTAGAAAGTTTGTTAAATTGTTTTTTAGATAAAGTAGGTCTTTCTGAGCTGAATTTATTTACATCTAAAGGTGCAGCAGCAGGCTGTGCCGCTAATTCAGTCTTTAGTTTTTCGTTTTCAGCTTTTAATTCTTTTATTGCTTCTACTTCTTCTGCTGAGAACTCAACTACTTCTGTAGTTTTAATAGACTTAGGATTTGTAGAAGGTTCTTCTGTTTCTTCAGACATTTCTTCAACTTCATCATCACCGCCTACTTTTTCTTCTTTAAGTTTAGCTACAGCAATTTCTAAGTTTTCAATTCTTTTCTCCATACCTTCCCAATCAGCAACGTCAGCTTCTTCTTCATAGTCTTCTTTTTCATCTTCTTCTGCTAATACTGTTTCTTCTGCTAATTCTTCTTCTTCAACTACTTCTTCAGTTTCTGATTCGATTACTTCAGCAACAATACCTTCTTCCTCAACTCTGAAAGAAACGCCTGTGTCAGTTTTGTAAGTTCCAACAGGTAATAATATTGTAGTTCCGTCTTCCGTCAAAACTGAAATATCCACTCCTGCTTCTAATTCCTCAGCTGTTGAAACAAAGATTGTTCCGTCTTCTGATTTTGCTTGCCATTCTAACTTAACTGTTTCTTCTTTGTTAAGACCTAAGGCAACTAAGATTTGTTCTTTAATGTCCATAATTTCTTTTTAGTTTTATTAGTGTTTGTAATATATAATAGATAAACTATTACTTTGTTTGATTTTGCTTAATTATTTCATTTAGTGCTGAAAGAATTTCCTCGTTTGTAGGCTGTTGTTTTTGCATAGATTCGTATTTTGAAGTAAAAAAACCTTCAATTGATAGCCCCTTAACATCACCTGTTTTCACCTTTTCCCATAGGTCAGGATTAGTTATAGACATTTTCACCATCCAAGTTCCTGCAGGAAGTGAATAGCCATAAAGAGTAGATTTATCTGTTTTACTATCTTCAATAATCCAAGATTCAACCGTTAAAACTCCACTTACTCTTTCTTCGTGTTGATATGTAGCTTTGTGATGATTATTGTTTTTTAAATAACTATATGCACATCTTTTTACAGTATCTTTACTAAAATAAACATAATAGTCTGAATCTGTATCAGCGTCATATCGGTAGATATTTTTTAAAGGTATTAAAGCAGGTGAAATTATTTCCTGTTTTTCAGAATCTATTTTAGCAAGAGTTAAGTTGTTTTTAGCTTTACTCATGTAAACCATATTTTCTTCAATAGCAGGTGCTGACACTAAACTAATAGCATCAATAGCCAAAGATTCATTAGATTCATCAATAACTAATTCTACTATTTTAGTTTCTTTAATTTCTTCGTAATAGTCTTTATTGGCTTCTTCACATTCAGCAACTGAATCGTAAGTACAGCTTCCTGTCTTACCCCATTTATATTTTCCGTTTTCACATTCTTCGCAAGGCATAGTATATAATATATTTAATTAATTTTTATTTGATATTTAGATTGTAGCCCTTCTTCTAATATTGGCTAATTGATTTTGACTGTTAGTCATTTCATCTGTAACAACGTAAGCTCTTGTCGGTTCAGGTTCTAATCCACCTGATAAGTCAAAAGCTCCTGACATCATTTGAGGCGCAGGTGTTGCAGGTGTTGCAGGTGCTGAAACAGAACCCCCTCCTCCTCCTCCTTCAGGGTTAGTTGAAAGAATTTTTTGTATAGAAGTAGCTCCCATAATTCCGGTAGCAACAGCTTGTATTGTATTAAAAGGTGGTGGTAATTTCATTGCTTGCATTATTGCAGCTTGTGTGTTGTAAATTGTTTCAGCTACTGCTATACCTTTCGCTGCAACAGAACCTTCTTTAGCAAGTGCTTTTCCTGCTTTAAAGCCCATAGCTACAGTATCTGATTTTATTTTAACTAATTCTTTTTCTAGCCTTTCTTTTTCTTTTTTTACTCTATCCGCTTCTTTTATTTCTTCATCTGCTGCTTTTTTTATTGCGTCTGCTTTTTCTTTTTCTGCTGCTTTTTCGTTTGCTCTTATTTCATTTTGTAAAGTTTCCATTTCAGTAGCAAGCCTTTTTTGAGTTTGAAAAGATTGAGTTTGTAAGTCAATTAATCCAACTTCTAAAGCTGCTAATTCGTCTAAATCTTCAGCCATATTTTCAGATAAAGCCATTGTTTCTTTTTGAATTGCAATTTTTCTCCTTTGCATTTCTAAAACATCTTCAGTAGTCTTTAATTCTAATTCATTTGCTGTTTGAAGTGCTGCAAGTCGTTCTTCTGCTGTTTTACTTTCATCTAAAGCGTCAAGTCTAGCCTTTTGAATTTCTTGTCTTGTCTGCGCTCTTACTTTGTTAAACTCTCTTTCCTCATCTTTTAACTGTTGCGTTAATCCTTTTAATCTCATTGCAGCGGCTACATCCTTTTCTATTTCATCACCTAAAGATTTAAACCCTGCTGCCATTTTACCTGTTAAGTCATCTACTCCTGTTGCTACTTGTACCATACTTTCTCCAAACCCTGCTGCATTTTCCTTCATTTCATCCCAATCAAAACTTAAAGCTGATTGTATAGTTTTTCCTAAATATCCAAAAGCATCAATAATTCCTTGAACTCTATTAAGTAAATTAGTCTTTATAGCTTCCCATAAATCTTCTATTGCTTGTTGTGGGTTTTCAAAAGCACTAACTATGACTTCACCAAAAGTTGAAAGTCTATCAGTTATAACACTAACGACAGCGCCAAAACCTGCCATAGCTCTCTCTAACTTTTCAGCACCATCCTTAGTACTTTTAAAGTAAGCAATTAAAGAACCTACTAAAACTACAAAAGCACCAATACCTGTTGAAATTAATCCTGCTTTAATAGAGCCGAACATCCCCTTAGCTGTTACTGCTGCTGAAGCAAACCCTCTCTTTACCCCATTAAGAGAAACGCCCATAACTTTAAATTCTGAAGCTGCGTTACCTGCGTCTTTAGATACATCGCCTATGTTAGATTTTACATTTATATTAATATTTTCGTCTGCCATATTTTTATTTTTAAAGTGCTACACTTGTTTTAATTTGTGTGAATGTTATATTACTGCACCATTCTATTGTTACGTCTGTTGCTCCTCTTACTCGCATAGCAAAGTTAGTTCCTGAAGCTATCCCTGTAGGTTGCCAATTAGTAACCGTTCCATTACTTTTGATTGCGTCACGTTCTCTTTTTATACTTAGCGTTCCGCTTTCATTTATTATAACTCCTCTTTCTACCCAACTTGCATAATCACCTAAATTACCTGTTCCTGTTCCGCCTACTCTTAAAGCTATAACGTCAGCGTGAAAATACATTGCTGAGTTCTCAGGAACGGCTAAGAGTTTATCAGTTGTGTTATTAAGATAACTTACAGTATTAGTTCCGTTTGTAGTTTGTATTCCATAAATAACTTGTATGCTTTGTCTTTCACCTAATAAGTCAGCAGCTACGTTACCCCCTAATACAATAGAGTTGTCGGCTGTAGCCTCTCCTAAAGTACCATAGACGTTAGCATTGTTTACTCCGTTTGCTATTTCGTTATTGTTTCCAACTACTATGTTATTTCTAGATAAACCTCTTACAGTATTGTTTTCACCTATTATATAAGTGTTATTTGTTCCTGTTTCAGTTGTGTTACTTGCTCCTTGTAATTTATTAGTTGCGTTGCTAAAACTTCTGTCTAAACTTGTATTGTGTCTAAATATTGAGCAAGTTCCGTCTGCTTTGTTGTAAGTATATCCGTAAGCTTCACATTGTAACTGATTAGGTCGTAAACTATTTGTTCCGTCTGTAAAGGTTACAACCCCTATTGGTGAAGTTTCTAAAGGCTTTACATCAAAGCCTGATAAAAATGGTATTGTTCTTATTTTGCTCATTACGGTATAAGTATAAATTCTACTGTTGCTAAGTCGTTTGGCTTGTAATCTATTTTGTTCACTCTGAATGTTCTGTTTTTGATAAATACTGTATCGTTAAATTTAAAAGTATTAATATCTGAAGGACTTAAATTTACTTTAATAGTCATAATCCTAGTATCAGGATTGTAAAGCTCTGAGTAATAAGGCAACCAATACAAATTAAATAGATTATCGTTTACAGGCGAACCTACAGGCTGTATTAACTGACATTGTCCAAAGTGAAAGTCACGAGAACCTGCTACTGTAGGTGTTGCTTGAATAGTAGGTATATCTGTTAAATGACTAAATTGTAAATATTCTGTAAGGTTATCTGAAGCCAAACCATTTTGAGCAGGTATATAATAATCAAATACTGTTGATTTTATCCCATTGTTAAACATTATTCTAGGGCTATTTTCAAAACCTTCTGAAGTTTCGTCATCATTCATAGAATAAAGCGCAGGTGTTATTATATCAGACCAAACATCATCTAAAGGTTTTACTACTGTAGCTGCAAAAGGTTCTGCAACTATTTCGTCTTCTCCTTTTAGGATTGTAAACTCAGAAGCATCATATTTTTTACTTCCGTATAAATGACCGCCCACTTGTCTTTTGTAATTCATAAAAGCAAAGTCGTCTTCATCTTCAACAAACTTAAATATAGTTTTTTTGTTTAAATCAGTTAAAGGCATAAGCTTCATTGTTGAAACATCTATCTTTTCGGTCCAATCTAAAGGGTCACTTACGTTATTTAAAAACACATCTGAATAAGGCTCTATCTTTATATTGCTAGGATTGTCTTCATCAGGCAAAGTAACTAAATTAAACATAGTCATTAATCCTTTTAAAAATTCCCATTGTCCGAGTTCTCCTCTAAGTGTTTGTAATAATATACTTGACGTGATTGCAAGTGTATTAATATTAAAAGTCGCTACAGCTGTTGGTGTTGTTCCCATTTCAAATTGTCTTACGGTAGGGGTAGCTAAAGGGTTTGTTAACTTAAACTGAGCTTCTAAAGTATCCCCTGTGTTTAAAAATTCACTAAGAGTAGAATTATAATCTACATAACTTGAAGCAGGTATAGTAAAAGTAATTGCATTTATTGAAGTTGTTCCGTTTAAAAGCCATTGACATTCTACTGATTTTGTTGAAGTTGGTGAAGTATTTTCAATTCTATAAGTAGCTGTAATATTATACTGTTCGTTAGTGTTAGTCGCAGTTATTTTATGTGTTGTAGTATTATAACTTGGTGGTAGTGTATTTGAAGCATTGCCGAAAAGCTCTAAATTTGTAAAAGTTGTTCCTGCGTAAACTGAAGGGTTGATTGTGCTTCCTATTTGTTTTGCCCATATTCCTGAAAAAGTATTTGTATTTCCTACAGTTGGAACATCAGCACTTCCCCAATTAAAATCCATATACAACTTTTTAAAATCGTCTGTATCAAAGAATACACTTTCATAAGTAAAAGGCACGTCTAGAAATATTCTATCTATTAAATACTTAATATTAATAAAAGGTCTGAAGATTTGTTCTAAAGATGTGTATTCAGGATTGCCACTTATAGCACCTGTTCCTGTTGAACCGCCAATAAGGGCTTGATGAGTCCAATCAACAAAAGGATATTTTACTGTACTGTTAGCGTCTCTAAATCCTGAAGTAGAAGCGTTAGTGTAAGTTATTCCTGTTCCTGCGTCATTCCAACTATTTTTAATATTCGTCTTTTGGTATTCGTGTTCTAATTCTGTAAAGTCTAATTCAGAAAAAGTCTTGTCGCCTAAGACATCAGCAAGTGCAACTACTTCTGAATATAAATTTACATTGTAACTAGTTTCTCCTGATTTGTCCGATATATCAAGCATTCTTAAATAACCTTCAAATAATAAAAAGCCGTCTTGTTTTAATATTGCTTTGGTTCTTTTATAAGGATTAAAATTAAGCCCTGTATCAGTTCTTGTTATTTCGAAAATATTGTCAAAGATTTTATTGTTTCTTTTTGTTGCAGGTAAGTTAAACGCTTTTGAATATGACTGTACTTTTTCAGCTACATTTTTAAAGTCATCTACACTAAGACTTAGAGGTATGTCTTCATCTTCGTAAAGGTCGCAAATAACTTGCCCATTGCTTAAATCTGTAAATACCCCACTAGGTGTTGATGTAGATAAAACACAAGATATGTCAGCTATTCCTACAACTGAGTATGCACTATAAATTACTATTATATCAGCAGTTGAATATGCATTAAATGAAAAAGTCTGTGTACCTGTTCCTGATATAGATTGAAAGCTTTTTAACTGATTGCCTTTATATTGATAAACTGTAAATTGTGTAGTATTAGAATTTATGTTTAATGTTAAATCGTAAGTTGCTCCATAAGTTAAGTTAGATAATCTTTGAACTATACCTGTATTAATTGGTATTGCTAAAGAACCTGTACTTTGAGTTATTTCACTAGCTACACTACTAAAACGATACCAAGTGTTTACTATAAAAAAAGAAAATCCAAAAATAGTATTGGAATTAATAAAAGTCTGAGGTAAAGCACCTGAAATACTTTGAGTAGAAGAAGAAGTGTTTACTTGATTAAAATTAATTCCATCAACTACTAATTCATTTGATGGTGAACTTAACGGAGTTGAACCGTCAAAATATTGTGGAAATACTATTAATTGTACTGACATTATACTGATTGTGTTCTTAGTGTTTTACTCTTTTCAACTTCAAATGTGTACTGAATTAGTTTGTCGTTTGCTACTGTCTTTTTTGTAAAGCTAGAAGTTGTAAGCCTTACAGGTTTTACATATTGATTAAGTGCTGAGAAAGCACCATCTGTTTGGTAACCTTCTAAAATATAAACCTCAGGACTGTTTATTAATTCTTCAAACATATCATTTTCGCTTTCACTTACAAAGTCTGAATTCATTGTAATTTTTTCTTTAGCGTTTACTCTAAAGGATTTTTTACCTCCTTTGTAACTATCTACTCTGTAAGCTGCTTCATTCCAAGTTCCTGCTAGTTGCTCGTATGTAGAACCTTTAGTTGATATGCTTCTTACTGACTTCTGAGTAAATGTGTAGTAATCCCACGCACCCCATTGATTGAGCCAACAAAGTCTTATACTTTCATATCCTTTTAAGTTAGGGCAATTTATATTTATTGTGTATTCTTTTGAAATAGCGCCTGAATTAAACGCTTGCACAATTATTGAACCGCCCTGTATTGTACCTACTGAAACTAAACCTGCAAAAATACTACTTCCATTTCTCATTAAGTTAGCAGGAAAGCAGCCAAAGTATAAAAGCCTTTCAGATATTTCTGAACTGAAACTAGTATAAGCTCCATTTGCAAAAGTCTTATCTATATTTTCTGTTCCTATTTGACTTCCTGAGCTATCATTGTAAGTTAGTTTTATATAGTCTAGATTGTCGTTAGGTGCTAAAAAAGCAAGTGTTCCGTAATCTTCTAAATTAGCGTATTGAGTAGCAGGTGCATTTGTTAAGAACCTATCAGTACCACTTGACAAATTAAAGTTACTTAAACTAAAACCAAAGTCATTGTTAAATATTGAAAGCTCATCTGAATATTTTAAGTACCCGTTAAATATTTGATAGTCTATTGAGTTTACTTCTTGTACTACTTGAATATCACCACTTGCGTCTGTGTATTGTGTTTTAAACTGAATAGTTAGCCATCTAGCTGCTTTTTTATTTCTAGAATATTTATCTATTAAGTGTAAAGGGTGCGGTGTGTCATCAGTAGTTGTAATTCCTTTGTATTCACTATTATCAAAAGCCATGTTATCAGCACTTACATAGTTTTCAACCACTTGCCTAAAATCAAATATTCCTACTCCTGCATTGTTAGGAGTTGTTTTAAATGTAGCTATTGGAACTGATGTTGAAGAAATTGCTGTAGGAGTTGTGCCACTTATATAAACATCAGCTATAAATCTTACGTTTAACTGACTTGCTACTATTGTGCTGTTTGATACTACAAAGATGACTTCTTGCCCTACAGGAAGTTGAGGGTATAAAGGTTTTTGTTCTATTAGTGTTGCCATTATGCTATTTTTTGTTGTCTTAAACTATTTACTATGTCATCAGCTATTGCTTTCCCAAACTTACTGCTAAACTGTTTCATTCCTAACATTAAAGGTTTCTGAAAGAAGCTAATACCCTGTATTCCTTTTTTACCAATACTTCTTGCAATTAAAAACTTTATACTTTTTCTAGATATAAACTTTCCTCCTTTATCTCTAGGAGCTATTCCTTTTTTTACTATCCATTTGTCAAGTGCCTTAGTAGGAGGTTGAGAATGTCCTTTAGATTTTTTATAACTAAAAGGACTCTTTACAGTCTTGCCTTTGTAATCTTTAAAACTTCTTTTTTTATCTGTTCCTGAAACTCCTTTATCTACAAAAGCACCGTAAGAGTTCATTTTAAATCTTACTGTTATTGAGCCGCCTTTTCTTATAACAAAAAAATCAATAGAATTTTCTAAAGCTCCTTTCTTATCAGCTGCTGACAAGTTTTCTTTAGCTTGTTTGACTATCTGTTTTCCAAAGCTATTAAGATACCTTTCAAGTGACGGAATATTCATTACACTAACGCTGCAAAGACTTCTACTTGAACGTCAGTTGTTGCTGAAGGCCTTACCTCAACTGTAACTAAATCTTGTAATGTAGGAAAAGCAGGACTTGCGTCTTCTTCACCAATTAACGCTTCTTCAGCTTGGTATAAGATATGAGAACCCCCTGCCCTTACTGTTACTTGATAGTTTGTGCCTGAAGTTACAAAAGCAACTTTCATGTCTTGGTCTGTGCTTAAATTTGTAACCCTTAAATATTTGCAATTCTCTACATCTAAAGCACCATCTGCTCCATGCGGTGTTGAATTAAATACTGCTACTGTTGTTGTCTGTGAATGAGTACAAGTTAAAATTCTTTCAAATACATCTACTATTCCTGTAGTTGTTAAAGTGTTTGTAGAACCTCTGACTGAGCCGTTCAATACGACGTTTTCTGTAATTGTTGTTGTTAAATCTGCCATGTTATTTTTTATCTATTTGTTTAAGTTTATTTATTGCCCAATTTACACCTGATGAACCGCCCCAAGCATCCCACATTAAACCTCCACAGCCTTCTGAGTAAGGCACGTCTTTATGCTGTTGATGTCTTTTAAATGAGGCCATTCTTGCTATTGTGTCTCTACTGATAGGTTTTCTGTCTGCTAATTGTGCTGAACGTGTCCAACCTACCCTAGTTCCGCAAGTGCTTCCGTTTTCTTCTTTGTATTTTCTAGCTCTTTTTGCATTATTACTAGCTGCTTGAGGATAGTCGTTGTAACTTTCTAGCTCTATGCTTATTGCTTCTAGCTTTTCTAATATGTCTTCGTACTTCATATCTTTAATGTTATTTTAAATTTCTTCCATCCTATTTGAACTATTAATCTTCCTATCTTAAATTTTAGCATTAGTAACCTGCACCCCTAGTATTTACAGGAATATTACAAGTCTGAAAATCATTCTGAACTAATACGCCTATATTAAACACATAACCGCAACACAAGTTATCGAATCGTTCCTGAAAAGGTTCTATTGTGAATTGGTCTTGTGTAAAGTAGATAGGTTCGTTTATATCATTTACTCCGTTTAAAGATTGTCTTGAACTGTGTCTAAGCATACTTATAATATCTGTACAAATTGCTAGTGTTTGATTAAATACTTCTTGTTCGTTATTCTCTCTGTCTACTAGCTTAGTTAAAAGCTCGTGTTGTTTAGTTTGCCAATCTGATTTTTCGCTTACCATGTCCATAACAAACACCTGAAAGTTATAAGTCAATTGACTGTCGCCTGTTTCAACTGATGTTGGGTTTATGTGCATTAAAGGGAACTTCTCCATCTTCTCAAGATTGAGGTCGTATATATCACCTACTGAAATTGTGCTTATTTGTTCGTGATACTCGCCTAGTCTTAGCAAAGTGTTTACTACGTTATTATAAGATTTATTGTTCACCATTTCTTTTAACTTTATTTTGTGAGTTTAAGTCTGTTTCATAACTTAACCAAGTCAAGCATTCTAACAGTCCTAAATTCGTTATTCTTTCTAAGTTTACTATTTCCCCATTTGTCAATCTATACATCACGCCAAACCATCCCCACTTCTCAGCAAAACTTTCTGTTGCTATTGCGTCTGCATTTCCGTTAGCCGTTCCATCAAATACGATG
>Ga0213869_10001698_pt1 | contig 16012 bp, 17 predicted proteins | sample PICome_10_FD_160083 | JGI IMG/M metagenome (GOLD analysis project Ga0213869, IMG submission 160083) | Coastal seawater microbial communities near Pivers Island, North Carolina, United States - PICO132 | ecosystem: Environmental > Aquatic > Marine > Coastal | place: USA: North Carolina...
ATTTTGGCTGGGGCACTAGGATTCGAACCTAGGATGGCGGTATCAAAAACCGCTGCCTTACCGCTTGGCTATGCCCCAATGTTAAGAAACCTGATATATCATATATCACAAAAATTAAACAGTTTTCGCAAGTGTTAACCAGAATTTAGGGTACTTAATTTTTAAATTATTTAAGGCTTTTTTGGCTTTAATTTCATTATCAAATAAGCCGTAACAAACTGACCCTGAACCTGTCATTCTAGAAAAATAGCAACCCTTTTCGTTTCTAATATTAATTAATAGTTCTTTTATAATGGGATATTTTTTTTCAACAATTGACTGTAAATCATTACTACTTTTAGATAAGTGATTTATAAACTTAGACTTAGTTTTTATTCTATTTTTCTCAAATGTTTTCTTTTTGGAATAATTTTTTACTTTGGCATAAATTTTTTTTGTAGAGCATTTAACCCTTGGTTGAATTAACAAGAAGAATAATTTATAATTTTTTTCTATATTGGTGATGAGTCCTAAATTTTGCACAAAGCCTTGATTGTAGAAAAAAAGTTTTAAATCAGATCCGACCCTATTCTCAACTTGGTTTAATAGTGATCCGTTTATTGTTCTTTTAAACAAATATTTTAAGATAGTCGCAACATTTGCTGCTCCTCCTCCTAAACCGGCAAAAACTGGGATATTTTTAATTACTGTAACAGAGTAGAAATTAGAAATTAATCCTAGTTTTCTAAGCAGCCTGAAAACGTTTAGAATAGAATTATCTGACTTATTAACTAATTTTGAAAAAGTGCCTTTAAATGAAATTTTATCTTTTTTGTTTTTAATTTTTTTTATTTTAATTTTGTCCGCTAAATCGATTAAACAAAAGTAAGATTGAATTTCATGTAAATTGTTTTTGTTTTTATAATTAACTTTTAGCGAAAGATTGATTTTAGCGTGTGAGCTTAAATCCATAAATTATATGCCTTTAATTAATTTTTGTTCAATATTTTTTTTAAGTTCTTCCTCTGTTTTTTTAAGGTTCAGAACATAATTCCAGTGATATCTAGCTTGTATCTCATTGCCAGTTTTCCATAATACATCGCCATAGTGATCATTTACTATTGGATCTCCAGGCATAAGTTTTACTGCTTGTTGAAGGTAGTCTTTAGACTCTTTATATCTTTCTAGTTTGAATAGGGCCCAACCTAAAGAGTCTATGATAAAGGGATCGTTAGATCTTAACTTGTTTGCTTTTTCTAACATATTTAATGATTTTTCAATTTTTATACCCTGCTCGATCCAAGAGTAGGCTAAATAATTTATTACATAAGCTTGTTCTGGATCGGCTTCTAGTGATGCTAGTAAATCTTTCTCAGCTTTATTCCACTCACCTATTTGTTCATAAGCAACTCCTCTTCCGTCTGTTGACTCAGCATATAACAGGTGATTTGTTTTAATTTCATCTATTACTTTGGTGTAATAGATAATGGATTCTTTAAATTTTTTATTATTTTTTAAAAATTCAGCGTAATCAAAAGTTTCATAAATATCTTTGCTAGCTAGATTATTATAGGCCTTACTTACAAGCTTTAAAGCATTCTCTTTATTTTCTTCTTGAATATAAATTTTTGCAAGTTGTTTTGAAGCATGCCACTTAAATGCTTTTCCTTTTTTTTCTAGATTACCATAAGTTTTCTTAGCTTCTTCAAAATTATCAATCTTATAAAAATTTTCTGCAAGTAAAGTGTCATACGAGTAAAATTCTTCATTTAAATATTTTGCTAAATTTAAATAAAAATTTGAAAGTGGATAAATTGATTGTGATGATAATGCGTTTGAGGCGATATATAAAATTTCTGCAACAACATGCCCTTTGTTATTACAATCAAAACTTGAGATGATATTACCTTGATTTAAATCAAACTTGTATTGGTTGAGTAATAAGTTTCTTGGGTAAAATTTTAAAGCAGAGTTTACAATTTCTTTTGCTTCATCTATTTTTTTTGAAGAAGCAGTATAGGATGCATAAAAAAAGTTATATCTTGAAAAATCTGTTTTTTCATTTGATATAAGTTCTTTAAATAAACTATTTGTATTCGAGCTATTGAAATAACAATTTAAAAAAACAGTTTGTATTTTTTTTAAATTTTCAAATCTTTGATCTAGTTTTTCTAATTCTGAAGAAGCCTGACGTAAATCATAATTACCTACATTAGACCAGCTATAAAGCGAACTAGAAACAAAATTATTCAAAATAAATCTGGAGTTTTTTTTCTTGGCTTTAAGAAAGTATTTTTGAGCTGAATCTATATCTGAATTATTTAAATAAAAAATTCCCATTATTAAGTGACTTTCAAAACTATCGAGTTTTTGTTTTTCAAGTTTCTTCGAATAATTAAATGCTTCATTTAAGTTCCCTGAATTAACTAAAGTATATAAATATTTAATAGAATAATTTTTATGACTAGCCTCAAGACCGTTAAGTTTTTTTAAAAAATTAAAAGACTTCTTATATTGATTGTCATTTAGCAATAATATTCCAGAAAAATAGTCTGAAATGCGGTCAGACTTATTAAACTTATCCAAAGATTTTGCAGAAGATGTGGACAGAAAAATAATGACAAATAATATATGTACTATAATCTTTAAATTAAAGTTAAATATTTTCATAAATTTTAATGACAAAAAAAAACAATCCTAATCCAATTAAGTTAATTAAATATTACAATTTTATAAACTATAATTTAATTTACAATAATAAGGCAATCAATAGATATAAAAAAGATAATTTTGAAATCTCTGCTGATAAAGCTGATAATTTATTCAGACTAAAAAAATCAATCAATGAAATCAAAAATTGTAATCTTAAGAATAGTGCAACAAACATTGTATTTAGTGATGGTAATCCTAAATCAAAAATTATGCTTGTAGGTGAGGCCCCTGGATCAAATGAAGACCAAGAAGGTTTGCCTTTTGTGGGTCGGGCTGGAGCTTTACTTGATAAGATGCTGGCTTCAATTAATTTAGATAGAAAAAATGTTTATATATCTAATGTAATTAATTACCGCCCTCCAGATAATAGAAGGCCGACAGATGAAGAAATTAACAGATATCTTCCTTTTGTAAAAAAACACATTGAAATAATAGATCCTAAAATTTTAATCCTTTTGGGCAGCACTGCAATGAATGCTTTAGTAGGAAATGAAGCTGTAATATCTAAGATTAGAGGAAAATGGATTAGAAAAGAATTTGGTAGTTGCAAAACTTCTGTGATTGTTACCTTTCATCCTGCGTTTTTGATGAGGCAGCCTGCCCAAAAAAAAATGGCCTGGATTGATCTAAAAATGATTAGGGATAAAAAAGCTGAACTTAAGATATAGTTGACAAAACATATGATTACCGCTGGTGTAGATGAAGTTGGCAGAGGATGTTTAGCTGGTCCTGTAGTTTCAGCTGCTGTGATATTGAAAGAGACCATAAATTTAAAACTTTTAAAAGATTCAAAAAAAATTTCTTTCAAAAAAAGACTTGAAATAGCAGAGCATATTAAGCTTAATTCAACTTACGCAATTGGAGTAGCCACAGTAGAAGAAATATTAAATTTAAATATCCTGCAAGCGGCCTTGCTTTCGATGAAGAGAGCAATTGATAAATTGCCGATTAAACCAAAATTAGTTTTAATTGACGGAAATTTTGCTCCTAAAGGCTTAAAAAATTTTAAAACTATTATTAAAGGTGATGAAAAAATAAAATCTATAAGTGCAGCCTCAATTATAGCTAAAGTTTTTAGAGATCAATTAATGATAAAATTATCTGAAAAATTTTATAACTACGCCTGGGAAAAAAATTTTGGCTATGGTACCAAGGCTCATATGGAAGGGTTAAAAAAATTTGGAATAACATCTCATCATAGAAAAGGTTTTAAGCCGATACACAAGATATTGTCTAGTTAAGACTTTTTAGCACTAATGGAGGCATTTTTTTACTAAAATAGTTTGACGGTGGATTCAATTTAAAGTTGAATCATAAAATGTCAAAAGTTTTTAATAAAATCATTAATGGAGATTGTCTTTCGGAAATAAAAAAAATTCCTGACAAATCTTTTGATTTAGTTTTCGCTGATCCTCCTTACAACATGCAAATAGGTGAAACCCTAACAAGACCAGATGCCAGTAAAGTAAATGGTGTTGATGACAAATGGGATCAATTTAACAGTTTTAAACATTACGATGATTTTTGTAAATCCTGGCTAACAGAATGTAAAAGAATTTTAAAAGACAACGGAAGTATTTGGGTAATAGGTTCATATCATAATATATTTCGTCTTGGTTACCACTTGCAAAATTTAAATTACTGGTTGCTAAATGATGTAATTTGGAGAAAAAATAATCCAATGCCGAATTTTAGAGGAACAAGATTTACCAACGCTCACGAAACTTTGATTTGGGCATCGAAAAATAAAAATTCTAAATACACATTTAATTATCAGTCATTAAAATGTTTTAACGACGATTTGCAAATGAGATCAGACTGGATGCTTCCTATTTGTAACGGTAAAGAACGATTAAAGAAAAATGGTAAAAAAGTTCATTCTACGCAAAAACCTGAAGCGCTATTACATCGAATTATATTAGCCACGACTAATAAAGGTGATACTATTTTTGATCCTTTTTTAGGGACTGGAACAACTGCTGTAGTTGCAAAAAAATTAGGAAGGAAATATTTTGGGATAGAAAGAGATAAAAAATACTTCAAAGCTGCAGACGAACGAATAAAAAAAGCTAAGGTTATAGAAGAAGAATATTTAGATACTATTGAAAACAATAAATCAAAACCAAGAATTCCTTTTGGGTCTTTGGTTGAATTAGGAATTATTAAACCAGGCACTGTATTATTTGATCTAAAAAAGAAATTTAATGCAAAAATAATGATAGATGGAAGTATTAAACATAAGGAGTCAGAAGGTTCTATTCATAAAGTTGCTGCAAAAATAATGGGTACTGAGAGTTATAACGGATGGACCTACTGGCATTATAAAATTGGTGACTCATTAGTATTGATTGATAATTTAAGACAGAGGTTCCTCAGTAAGACAAGTTAAGAAATATCTAGAGTTTTTGACAAAAAAAATTGGATTTTTATTTTTTATACACCGGAGATAAATAAGCTTTGATAAATGATTTACGTTTAACCAATAACTTTAAAAATATATTTCTAATCTTTTGTGCTACTGAAGTTGAGAAATGAAATGCAAAGAAATTTAGGTTTGATCTTTTTCTTACAATTTTAACTCTCTTAGATCTCATTTTAAAATAATCGTTACTATCTTCCAATTTACCTTTATTAAGTAAATTAAATATTTCGTATGCACTTTCTATAGATTGGCCCGCACCCTGTGCGAGGGTTGGTAATAGACCATTAAATGCATCACCAATATAAAAAACTTTCTTGTTAGTTGAGGGAAGAATTTTTGGAGTAAAATATAATGGCCAAGTTTTGATTTCGGTTTCGAATAGATTTTTTAACTGAGGATTTTGTTTTAAAATTAAATCTTTAATTAATTGTGCAGTGTTATCGGGGTCGTATTTTTTACATCTCATTATACAAACCATATTTAATTCTTTTTTTTTATTTATTGGATAAATTACAATATGACTGTTACTGCCAAGCATTAAGCTTATATTTTCTTCATTAATATTAAGATGTGATTTTGAATTTAAGATAACTCTTGCTGCTATTGCCTTTTTAAATTTTGGTTTGTTTTCTTTCTTTTCAAAAAATGATCTAGCGTTAGAAAATATACCATCTGCGGCAATTACATTATCCACTAAGTCATTTGTATTATCATCAAATTTAATCAAAATTTTATCTTTTAGCTCTGAAACTTCCTTTATTTTTTTTCCAAATCTTAAATGTTGAGTGTAGATGTCTTCTTTTAAAAACTCGATAAGAGTTGATCTTTGTAATGTAGTATATTTTGACTCATTGGTATTAAATTTAGATAAATCTAAATCACATATTTTTTCATTTTGAATATTATAAAAATCTAAAATCTTTGGATTAAATAAATTATCTCTATTAATTTTTTTGAAATCTATTTGATTTAAAATTTTTATACTATTTATGGCTAATTGAATACCATAACCCTCTTCCAAAGATAAGCTTTCTTCTTTTTCATAGACCATAAATTCATGCTCGGTAAATTTTTTTAAAAAATTTGCAAGAGTTAGTCCTGCTATGCCGGCTCCTATTATTGCTAATTTTTTTTTCATTAAAATAATTTTGAGACTTGTTTTAAAATTTTTTTAGTAAAACTGGGAATAAAATCTATATTATTTTTTAAGGGATACCATTTATAACTAACTGGAATACTATTTGAAAACTTATAATATAAATTTATATTTAATTTTTGATTTGATATAAAATTTTTATAATTTTTCAGAAAATTCCAGTCTTTATGGTTTGAAATATTTTTCATTTTTTTAATTAATGGAAGATTAAAATTTTTTAAAAAACTAGTTTTATTTGTTTTGGTTAAAGCAATTTTTTTTTCTTTTTTGTTTAAATAACAAAATATATCATAATTTATTTCTTTAACTTTTTTAATCTCATTTGTTTTTATACTACTAGCTGATTTTATATAACTACAATTTTTATTCAAACAGCAATGCTCACATTTTGGGTCTTTTGGTTTGCATATTAGAGCTCCGAACTCCATTATAGCCTCTACAAAATCTGCATTTCTTTTTGTATTAAAAAGATTTTTTTTATTTAAATCAATAAGTTGAAAAAAATTTATTTTTGACTCTTTTTTGTTTAAATATCTTGCAAATATTCTTTTAACATTTCCATCAACTGCGATTGTTGGTTTATCATAAACTAAACCTAGCAAAGCATTTGCAGTGTACTCTCCAATACCAGGAAGTTTTTTTAATTCATTTAACGTATTAGGTAATTTAGAATTATATTGTCTCACAAGTATCTTGGCTGAGATTAAAAGATTTTTTGCTCTCCTGTAATATCCTAGTCCCTCCCATGATTTTAAAATTTCTTTTTCTTTAATATTAGATAGGGCCTCTAGAGATTTATATTTATTTGTAAATTTTTTAAAATGGGGAATAACTGTTTTTACTTGTGTTTGCTGCAACATAAATTCGCTTAACAGTCTGTAATAAAGCTTTTTTGGGGATTTTTTGCTAACACGCCAAGGTAGATTGCGTTTGCTATTATCATACCAAGCTAGAATTTTTTTTGATAAAGTTGGACTTAAATGCATAATAAAAATAATAATAAAACCCAGATGTTCATACAAGGACTTAGACCTTTTTCAAGTTCAATTCCAAAAACTTTAAAAAAACATCTTAGAAAAGGCGGTTATAATTATTCTAACATTGTTGACAACTGGACAAAGATGGTTAGTAAAAAAATTTCTGATGCTTGCTATCCTTTGACGGTAAAAATGGGAAAAGAAATGAGAGATGGCACACTAATTTTAAATGTAATCCATGGTAAGGAATTGGAAGTTGAGTATGAAAAACAAGAGATAATTGATAAAATTAACAGTTTTTTTGGGTATAATTGCATTAGTCAGGTTACATTAAAAATCGTACAAGATACAATAAAGTCGAATGAGAAAGTTTTTCCTAAAATAAAAAACTTTTCAAAAATTGAGGAAAAAATGAGTAAAGTTAATGATGACGGACTTAAAAATTCTCTTAATAATTTTTTAAAGGCATTTAATGAAAGAAATAAATAATTTTTTAAAAAGAGTTTTAGTTTTCTTTTTAATTTTTACTGTGCAGGCAGAAAGTAAAATTTTAAGCATTGGAAGCCCTGATGCAACAGTTGTGATCAAAGTTTTTTCATCTCTAACATGTCCTCATTGTGCAAACTTTCATGAAGTTGTTTTTGATAAATTAAAAGATGAATATATTGATAAAGGTTTGGTCCGGTTTGAGCATCACGCCTTTCCATTAGATTTAGCAGCCCTAAACGCCGAGGTAGTTGTAAGGTGTCAAACTAATAACAATTCCAGGTTTAGATTGTTAGGAGAGATTTATAAAAAACAAAAATTTTGGGCTGTAGGTTCGGATATTAATAAAATCAATAATTTGATTAAAAAAATTGGTTTAGATTTTGATTTAACAGAAAACAAAATGGATGAGTGTTTAAAAAATAGTGACGCTCAAGATGAAATACTTAACCAAAGAATAGAGGCTCAGAAAAAATATAAAATCGATGCTACTCCGACAATATTTATAAATGAAAAAAAATATTCAAGTAAAGTAGATTATAAAAGTTTTAAAAAATTTATTGAAAAAAATTTGTAGATGAAATTTAAGCAAATAGATATAACTGGTTTTAAATCATTTTCTGAAAAAACAACATTCTTAATTGAAGATGGTCTTACCGGAATAGTTGGGCCAAATGGTTGCGGTAAGTCTAATATTGTAGAGTCTTTACGATGGTGTATGGGGGAAAATTCTGCAAAAAGCATGAGAGGTTCTGGAATGGAAGATGTTATTTTTTCAGGCACATCAAATAGAGCTTCAAAAAATATTTCAGAAGTTACTTTAATGCTCGACAATCAAAATAAAGAAGGTCCTACACAGTACAAAGAGTTTGATGAGATATTAATAAAAAGAAAAATTGAAAGAGATAAAGGATCTAAATATTATATTAATGATAAAGAAGTTAGAGCAAGAGATGTTCAAACTTTATTTGCAGATTTGTCTACTGGTGCTCATTCACCTTCACTTATAAGTCAAGGTAGAATTGGCCAGCTTGTTACTTCAAAACCAATTGAAAGAAAATCTATTCTTGAAGAAGCTGCAGGTATTTCTGGCATTCATGCAAGAAGGCAAGAAGCTGAAACACGATTAAATGCAGCTGAAAATAATTTAAAAAGAGCTGATGAACTAAAAAAACAACAACAAAAACAATTAGATAATTTAAAAAAACAAGCTGAAGAAGCTACAAGGTATAAAGAAATTTCAAGAGAAATCAAAAAAATAGAAGCTGGATTGTATTATTTAAAAATTAGAGAAATAGAAAAAGATAAAAAACAAATTGTTGAAAAACTAAGTGAGCTTGATGATGATATTAGCGCTACAAACATAGATTTTAATCACAACAACACACTTCTAGAGGAAGAAAATAAAAAACTTGCTCCACTTAGAGACAAAAAGATGGAAAGTGCTGCTAGAATACAAAAACTTAATTTAGATATGTCTAATCTTGTCAATGAGGAGGTAAGAGTTAAATCGTTACAAGAAAAACTCGAAAAATCGATTAAGACGATTGAATCAGACCTTGAGCGAGAAAAAAGTATTTCATTAGACGCGGAAATAAATGAAAAAAGAATATCTAAAGAAAAAGAAGAACTTTTAAAAACAGAAAATGAACTATTAGAGGTTGAGACAAATTCATCAAAAGAACTAAAAGACTCAAAATCTCAATTAGATGCTTTGCAGTTAAAATTAGATGTAATGTTGGATCAAATCGAAAAAGATATTGATGAAGATAAAAAACTTTTAAAAGAAACTTTTAAAGAATTAAAAAAATTAGTTAAAAGTATTACATCTTCTCAAGAAAATTATGCGGAAAAATTTGGAAAAGATAAATCTATTCAAAGTGACTCGATTAAAAGAAAAGAGAGAATAAAAAATATTGACGTAGAGTTAAAAAATTGGAGAAATTTAAAAGCTAATTCAGAAAAAATGATATCTGAATTATCTGATCGTAAGAACAAATTACTTTCTGAATTAAATGAGAATCGAAAAAATCCTGAACGTATCGCAACATCCAAAGGACAAAATCAACAAAATTTAGAAAATACTAAAAAAAGGAATGAAGAAATAGAGAGTGAATTAATTGAGTCAGAAAAAAAATATAATATTATCAATCAAAATATGAAAGATATACAGTCAAAACTTTCTAGTATGAAAGAAAATAAAGCTAGGAATGAAGCAACTATTGAGGGAATAGAAAATAGAAAAAAAGATTTATTATATTTAGTTAGAAGTGAGTTAAATATAGACAATGAAGAGTCTATTTTACCTCAATCTGATCTAAATCATATTTCACCAGAGGAATTACCAGCGGTCGAAGAACAATTACAAAAAGCAGAAAAAATGAAGAAACAAAGAGAGTCACTTGGTTCTGTAAATCTTAGAGCTGATGAGGAAACGCAAAAATATGAATCAGAGATAAAAAAAATGGAAGATGATAGAGCAGATCTCTACTCAGCTATCGTTAAACTAAAAGCAAGTATTGATGAATTAAATCAAAAAGGAAGAGAGAGATTGCTTGAGGCTTTTACTAAAGTGAACAGAAAATTTAATGAGGTTTATACAAAGCTATTTAATGGGGGAACCGCAAAAATAGAATTGGTTGACTCGGAAGATCCGCTTGAAGCTGGTTTAGAAATGTTCGTATCACCTCCAGGCAAAAGATTACAATCAATTACATTGCTATCTGGCGGAGAACAAGCTTTAACAGCTTTGTCTTTAATCTTTGCGGTTTTCTTAGTTAACCCCTCTCCTATTTGTGTATTAGATGAAGTGGACGCTCCACTAGATGATGCTAATGTCACTAGGTTCTGTGGATTATTAGATGAACTTACAAAAATAACAAAAACAAAGTTTATTATTATTACTCATCATGCTTTAACGATGTCTAGAATGCACAGACTATACGGTGTGACGATGGCGGAACAAGGTGTAAGCCAACTTGTTTCGGTAGACTTACAAAAAGCTGAAGAATTAGTTGCCTAGAAATAAACAATGACAATTCCTGATGACTTTAAAACTCGCCTAAAAATTGCAAAATCAAAAATAAAAAAACAAGTTTTGTCCGACAGTGAAAAAAGAGGCTCATTTATGGGTAATGCTTTCAAATTAGGCACCGAACTTGTGGCAGCAGTGGCTGTTGGGACAATTATTGGGTTTATTTTAGATAGTTGGTTTGATACTAAACCTTGGTTAATAATAATTTTCTTTTTTTTAGGTGCGGCTGCGGGAATGATGAATGTAATCCGAACTGCCAACCGAATGCAAAAAGAAGACTAATTTAGAGGAATTTATGGCAAGTAACCCGATGCAGCAATTTAGCGTTCACAAAATTGGACCAGAGATAAAAATTGCTGGGATAGATTTATCATTCACAAATGCTAGTTTGTTTATGTTGATTAGCGCATCAGTCATTTTATTGTTTTTATTTTTTGGCACTAGAGAAAAAAAAATTATTCCTGATAAAATCCAACTAATTGCGGAAATGTTTTACACCTTTGTTGCAAAAATGATAAGCGATACTGCAGGCTCGAAGGCTAAACCTTATTTTCCTTTTATCTTTAGCTTATTCATGTTCGTTTTATTTTGTAACATGGTTGGTATGCTGCCTTATTCATTTACAGTTACTAGCCATATTATCGTTACTTTAATTATGGCAATGTTTATTTTTATTGCTGTAACTATTATTGGATTTGCCAAACACGGTTTTAAATATTTTTCCATATTTGTTCCGAGTGGTGTTCCAGCAGTATTATTGCCATTGATCACTGTAATTGAAATTATTTCGTACTTAAGTAGACCGGTAAGTTTATCGGTCAGATTATTTGCAAACATGATGGCGGGTCACACTATGTTAAAAGTTTTTGGTGGATTTGTTATAAGTTTGGGATTTCTAGGTGGGTGGTTACCTCTTAGTTTTTCAGTAGCATTAACAGGTTTAGAAATTTTAGTAGCATTTCTTCAAGCTTATGTTTTTGCAATATTAACCTGCATCTATTTAAATGATGCATTAAATTTACATCATTAATTAATAAAGGAGGAAAAATGGAGTTAGAAGCGGCAAAAATGATTGGAGCGGGTCTCGCTGCAATCGCATTAGCTGGAGCTGGCGTAGGTATCGGAATTATTTTCGGTAACTACCTGTCTGGAGCTATGAGAAATCCGTCTGCAGCTCAAAAACAATTCCCTAACTTACTTTTGGGATTTGCTTTAGCAGAAGCAACGGGATTATTTGGATTAGTAGTAGCTTTAATTATTTTATTTGCATTTTAATTATATAATTATGAAGAGTTACTTAAGTTTAATAATAGCTGTATTAGCTATAAAAGCTGATTTGTTTGCAGCTGAGGCTGGTATGCCTCAGCTGGATCCAACGTATTGGGCTTCCCAGGCTTTCTGGCTTATTTTAATTTTCTCTATTTTATATATTTCGATTGCAAAATTCTACCTACCAAAAATTAAAAGTAATTTAGATGACCGTGAAAATAAAATTAAAGATGATCTTGATGATGCAAATAAATTTAAAGAACTTTCTGAAATTAAATTCAAGGAATACGAAAAAATTCTAGAGGATGCTAAAAAGGAAGTTATCAAAATTCATATAGACCAAAAAAATTTACTAGACAAAGATATTCAATCAAAGAAAGCGACGATAGAAAAAGAAATTGAAAATGAAATATTGAAAGCTCAAAAAGAAATTAATGAACTTAAAAAAAATTCTGTTTCCGATATTCGCTTTATTTCAGAAAATATTGCTTCAAATATTATTGAAAATATTTCAGGAGATAAACTTAACGAAAGTAGCATTAAAGCTGCGGTTGAAGATGTTTCAAAAAAAAATATAGGTAAGTATTTATGACAATAGATGCAACTTTTTGGGTAATGGTATCCTTTTTTCTTTTTATTGGATTGCTTATTTACTTTCAAATTCCTCAAAAAATTAAGTCAACATTAGATGAAAATATTGGTGGTATAAAAAATCAAATAGATGAAGCTGATAAACTTAAAGAAGATGCAAAAAACATTCTAATAGAAAATGAAAGAAAAATTAGCAATTCAAAGGTAGAGGTAAAGTTAATGATTAGCAAAGCTAATGAAGAAGCTGAAAGAAATGTAATTAAAACTAATCAGAATTTTCACAACCTAATGGATAATAGAAAAAAAAATGCTGAGGAGAGAATTAAACAACTAAAAAATCAAGCTTTGAAGGATATAAAAAATACATCTATTAAAATTGCAATAGAGTCGGTTGAAAAACTACTAAAAAACTCACTAGATCAAAGTAAACTAGATAAAATTTATACCTCTAGTATTGAAGAAACAAAATTAGCACTTAAGAAAAAATCTAGTTAGAATAGGCCATATAATCATGGCAAAAAAAATAATCGTAATAGGCTCTGGTTTTGGAGGCTTAGCTGCTTCTCTTAGATTAAAAGCTAAAGGCTATAAAGTCACTTTAGTAGAGAAACATCCTGACCTTGGTGGCCGCGCTAGAGTCTTTAAAAAAGATCAGTTTATTTATGACGGTGGCCCCACTGTAATAACTGCTCCGTATCTATTCGAAGAATTGTTTACACTGTTCAATAAAAACATGTCTGACTATGTAAAAATTGTACCCTTAGATTTGTGGTATCGCTTTGTATTTAATGATGGAAAAACATTTGATTACAATGGTGACAATATATCTATGAAAGAACAAGTTAAAAAGTTTAACCCCAATGATTACGAAGGATATAAAAAACTAGTCGATTTTACTGAAAAAATTTTTGACAAAGGTTTCACAGATTTATCTGACAAACCATTTAATAATTTAATTTTCATGATTAAACAAATCCCATCTTTGTTGAAATTAAAAAGCTATAAGTCTGTATATAGTTTAGTTTCAAGCTTTATATCAAATGAAAAACTTAGAAGAGTTTTTAGCATGCATCCCCTTTTAGTTGGTGGAAATCCTTTTAGCACTACTTCGATATATACATTAATTCTGTTTTTAGAAAAAAAATGGGGTATTCACTACTCAATGGGAGGAACAGGAAGTGTTGTGCAGGCCTTAGAAAAGCTAATGCTCGAAGAAAATATAAAGATTATTAAGGATGCTGAAGTCACTGAAATTCTCACAGAAAATAAAAAGGTTAAAGGTATAAAAATAAATAATTCAAAAATAATTAACAGTGATTATATAATTTGTAATTCTGATCCTCCAAATGTTTATAATAATTTAATAAAATCAAAAGAAGATTATAATTTTTTATTTAAACAAAAGATGAAAAGAATGGATTATTCAATGGGATTATTTGTTTACTATTTTGGCTCTAAAAAAAAGTATGGTCATGTAGCACACCATACTATTTATTTTGGAGAAACATATGAAAAACACTTAGATAAAATTTTTGAGAAGAAAATATTATCACAGGACATAAGTTATTATTTACATAGACCATCTGCTACAGATCCTAATATGGCACCTAATGGACAAGATGCTTTTTATGTTTTAGTGCCAGTTCCAAACAATTTATCGAAAATAAATTGGATTAAACAGGGAGATAAATTCAAAGAATTAGTTCTTGATAAGATGGATAAAACAGTTCTACCAGGTATTAAGGAAAATGTAGTAAGTGATTTTTATTTAACTCCAGACTACTTTGAAATAGATTTAGCAACACTTTATGGCTCTGGATTTTCAATTCAACCAAAATTTTCTCAATCAGCTTACTTTAGATTTCATAATCAATCAGAAATTTATAAAAATTTATATTTTGTTGGAGCCGGAACACATCCTGGTGCAGGAATGCCTGGGGTTCTGTCATCAGCTAAAGTTCTAGATAAGTTATTTTAATGAATAATAATTTAATAAAACTACATGCTAAATCCTTTTATTGGGCAAGTTTTTTTCTCTCTAAAAAAATCTTTTTAAAATCCTCTTCATTATATAATTTCTGCAGGACATTAGACGATATCGTAGACGGTCCAGAAGATCTTGACCTTAAAAAGCAAAAATTCTTACAATTTAAAAATGATTTTATAAACAAAAATTTTAATAATAAGATTATTCAGGAAATGTGGGACATTATGAAATCTGAATATATTTCAAAAATAATTGTTTTGGATTTATTTGACGGTGTAGAGACAGATTTAAAAAAAAAAGTTATATTAAATAATAAAAAAGATTTAATGATGTATTCATATCGAGTAGCTGGAACAGTAGGTTTAATGATGTCTAAAATTTTAAAAGTTGAGGGTAAAAATGCATTAAGAGGAGCTATTAATTTAGGCATAGCAATGCAATTTACGAACATAGCTCGTGATATTGTCGAAGATAAAAGAAGAAACAGAGAATACATAAATCACAATTTTTTATCTTTAAAAGAGGTCATAAATGAATCTGAAATATTATATGATAAATCGTTTCAGGCGATTAAAAGTATTCCTATTAGATCAAGATTTGCTGTTATTGTAGCTAGGCGCGTTTACCGCAAAATTGGTCATTACATTCTAAAACAAAAAAATATTGATACCTACAACAATGCTGGAAAAATATATGTTCCAATTCATGGTAAAATAATTGAAACTTTTTTATCCGTCTTGGATTTTTTTAAATTATTGTTAATTAAAAATAATAACTATATCAACAGTAGTCATGAAATATTGGATAAAGAAATAAATTTAGATGAAAGAATTTGATTATATAATTATAGGTGGTGGTTGTGCTGGATTATCATTAGCTTATGAACTTGAGATAAACGATCAGCTTAAAGATAAAACTCTTGCAATTGTAGAACCAAGAAAAAAATATGAAAGAGATAAAACTTGGTCTTTTTGGAAAGTTTTTAATCATAATTTTGAGGATTGTGTTATTAAAAGTTGGAATAATTTTACAATTAATATTTCAGAAAAATTTCATGAATTAAATAATAAAGAATTTCCCTATCAAAGTATCGATAGTGGAAAATTTTATACAAAAATTAATTTAAAACTCTCTGAAAATCCTAACATTAATTTTTTTGAAAATATAAATGAAATTAACACTGAGAAAGCATTAGTTTTTAATAGTGTTTTTGATGGCGAGCTTGATAAATCAAATTTATGGCAACATTTTCAAGGAATTGAAATTGAAACATCTAGAGATATTTTCGACGATGAAATTATAAATCTAATGGATTTTAATTGCGATCAAAGAAAAGATATTCATTTTTTTTACACTCTTCCTTTTAGTAAAAACAAGGCTCTAGTTGAAACAACTTGGC
>Ga0213869_10001700_pt1 | contig 16001 bp, 24 predicted proteins | sample PICome_10_FD_160083 | JGI IMG/M metagenome (GOLD analysis project Ga0213869, IMG submission 160083) | Coastal seawater microbial communities near Pivers Island, North Carolina, United States - PICO132 | ecosystem: Environmental > Aquatic > Marine > Coastal | place: USA: North Carolina...
AGAGATGTAAGTTCGTCTACGGCCTCTTCTACCGTCTTATCAGTTATTAAGTGCTTATACTTCTTGCTCCAAGTATAACTGCTATCACAACCTTTTTCAAATACAGGCAAATCAAATACATTAGTAATGTCTGTAATATCTAATTTTTCATATGGTAAATCATATGTACTAGGATCAGTTGGATCGCTTTGCCCAAATCCATTACATTGTAAATTACATAAGAAAAACCTCATCCACAGACTAGGAATACCAACATACTGTCCTTCACCCTGTGCTGAATAAAATGTTTCGCTATATTTTAATTTAAGATCTGTCTCTTTCATCCTCTTCACTTAACATTTTGAATAGTGCTTCATTAGTTAGTGTGTCACCAATCGCTTCATCTATTGCTTTATATACTATAACATGTATATCGCTTTCTTCAAATGTTGTAACTCCATTCGTAAGATCTCCATATACTTCAACTGCTAGTTTTACAAAACCTTTATCAAATAATTTATTAAAATCATTAGACTCAGGTAAAAATATTTTTCCAAATTGTATAACTTTAATAAACAATATATCTGATATCTGCACAGTTTCTAATTTTATATCTTGTCTATCTGTAGAGTTATTAATAACTTTTAAATGTGTGCCTCTTCCTATTGTATCTATATCTGCAATAGTATCAATACATTCCCATACTTCAAATGTATCTATAGGAAATCTTTTACTTAAGAATTCCATAGTTTGTCTAGCACATACTTGATCAACTACATCTCTTACAAGTATAGCTCTTTTGCCTACTACTAAATGATTATTTCTAGATGATATCATTATTTACTTGCATATTCCTGTTGTAACTTAATATTATCAAAGAACTCTTTCTTAGTACTAGGGTCATCAAAGAAAGAACCTTCTAATACAGTTGTTTGTGTTAGACTACTATGAGCTAACACCCCTCTGTTCTCTACGCAACCATGTGTTGCTTGTATGTAGACTCCTAAGTTCTTACTGCCTGTTGCTTTCATTATTTCTCTGGAAATGTCGTTAGCAAGTTCTTCTTGTAACGTACCACGTCTAGCACACCATTGTGCTATTCTAGTGTATTTAGAAAGACCTATAAGAGTCTCTCCTGCAATGATACCAATGTAAGCAGTACCTTTAACAGGTTGATGGTGATGAGAACACATACTTAGTATCTCACTTCTAACAACCAACATACCTTTGTAACCTTCTTCAATATCATTAGGAAATGCTGTAGCATTAGGCATATCGTTATATCTGCCCCACATAAGTTCATTAATATACATTTTAGCAAGACGTCTTGCAGTACCTTGACTGTTAGGATCTGTATGCCTATCAATAATAAGGGTATCTAGTACACCTTCAAAATGAGGGATGAGTTCTTCTATAAGTGCTTGGTCGTCTCCTTCGTCCATATATTGGGAAACATTATCACTTGCCCAATACTTAGCATCTGCATTCTTAATTCTTTGTATTATCTTATCACTTGTTTTCATTTCCCATTTCCTTAATTGTATTTTTTAAATCTTCTATTTCTCTTTTTAATGCAAGTTTTTCTAACTTTTCCTTGGTTACTTTATCATCACTATCATGATGTTCCCAATGCCTTGTAATCTTTTTATCTAACTCCCTATGAATGTCTTCAAGATGTTTTAAGTGATTACTAAGACTTTGTAATGTACTCATTGTTCTCTTTTAATATTCCTGTTTCCCAATTTTCACAAACATCATTTGCATAATGTATACTTTTATCTCTAACATCAACAGTACCAAACTGTTCATAGTTTTTAAACAAATGAACAACAAAACCGTTGTCCTCTACTATTTCTGCTTTTTTATGAACTTTCATTTCTTCATGTTCTCCTGTAAATCCGCCACACATTACTTCCACCATTCTTCATATGGGAAGACAATCCATCTTTCTTCCTCTGGAGTAACAATTTTTCCTGCATAACTAACTTTACTAAATTTACTACTCTCTTTATCATATAGTGTAGCATACTTAATACCTTCATGCAAGTGAAATATGTTGTTATTTTCTTCTTTATCAAAGGTATTGACTACCTCGTCAATTGCTATAAGTGTTTCACCTGAATCGTTAATATCGTCTACAATTAATATATCATCACTACTATATTTAGACAAAATAGTTTCTAACCTTGTAGATTCTTTGATCATACCATGGTCTCTAGTAGTCCATTCAAATCCATGAAAAGGAACGTTGTAGTAATGACTAAGCATTACACCAACAGGATACCCTCCTCTACCAGGTCCTAATATAACATCAGGCTTAAATTTGTCTAATGCTATCTGTTGTGTGATACTAGATAGATAGGATTCTAATATATCCCAAGACTGATATTCCTTCATTACTTTTTAACCTTAGTTTTATGATATGCGATTTCATCTCTAATAATATCTACTATTGTATGTGCTGAATCCCAGCCAAAATCTTCAAATGCTTTAGCAACATTGGCTGATGTCTTAGCAGGATCGCCTTCTCGTCTAGGCCCGTATTCTACGTCTACAGTTATATCTAATTGTTTTTCAACTTCAGTAATAATCTGTTTAATACTAGTAGAAGAACCACCGCCTATATTATAAGAGCCACTTTTACCACCGTCAAATAGATAATTAAGTGCAGACATATGTGCAGAAGCAATATCAACTACATGAGTATAATCTCTCATACATGTACCGTCAGGGGTATCATAATCATCACCGTTAGCGATAAATTTTTCACCTAGTAATGCCTTCTCAACAAGTATAGGTATCAAATGTTCTTTAGGATCTAGTTGATAACCAAGTCCCTCATAACTACCCGCCGCATTAAAATACCTTAAGGCTGTATAACTAAAGTCTTCGTAGGCATTAGCAAAGTCTTCTAATACTTGTTCAACCATAAGTTTACTTTTACCATATGGTGTTAAAGGATCAGTTGGATCTGTTTCTGAATTAAGAAGGTAATCACTATTACCATATACAGAACTTGTACTACTAAAAACGACATGATTAACACCTGAAGCAATACATTGTTCTAATAACATTATACTATTTGCAACATTATTAAAATATGTTGAAGCAGGATCACCTACACTTTTAGGCACACTATGGTTTGCCGCTAAATGTATTACAGCATCAGGCTTTGTAAGTTCTAATACACCTTTAAGTTGATTGTTTGCTACATCAAAAGGGTACTGCGTAATTCCATCTAGACTTCTTTTATTTCTATCTATATTAATTACGTTGTAACCAGACTGGTGCAGTAATGCACAGGTAACACTACCTATGAAGCCACTGCCGCCTGTTACTAAGATTGTTTTTTGTGTTTCTTTATTCATATTTTGCTCTGGCTACATGCCTTCTAAATAAATTATCATTACGTGATAATTGTTCACCAGTACCTATCATTGCATCTAAAGTTCTATCTATAGTGCCGTTCTGATAGTCTGATATCTTACCTATATTATACTGTGAAACATCTTTATTGTCAATAGATTTTGCCATTTTTTGTAACTTCTCTATTGCATCCTGCAGACTCCAAGGTACATATAAGTGATTTCCATTATTAGCAAACACCTCTGGGAAACTTCTATATGCTGGATATAGTGTAAGGGTTCCAAATGTATCTGCTTCACTGACAGTATTACTTACCCAATCCTGTAAGGCGCAGTTAAATAATACTTTACTATCTGCCAGTAGTTCATAATAGTCATTTTTCTTAAGGCTTGTATAAACCTTAAAATTAGCAGTATTGCCTTCTTGCAAAGCCATTGCACGTTCTACATACTCTGGGTCATTACTTTTCAGCTCAGGGTGTCCACAAAATATTGCAAACTCCATTGTAGGATCTATCTTATAATATGCTTCTGCTAAATCCATATAAAAATGCGGTTGTTTCTCATCGTCCCAACGAGCCGCAAATCCTACTCTGTTTGTTCTTTCATTTAAAGGAATGTTGGTATCAATTCTACCTCTTACTTCTTTCTTACCATATGGTAATCCAGTAACATAAATTGGTGCCTTAATACCAGCAATTCTTAAATGGGCAACAAACTCTTCTGAAGCAACCATAATACCTGATACAAATTGATCAAGCATTTCCTCATACTTACGCATCCAATCAAACATGCCTTCTCTTATTAAAAAGTCATCTGGATCAGTAGTTTGTGCAAGGAACCTGACATAAACTTTAGGTCTAAATTCAGGCGGTGATTGGTCCATAATGTATGGTAAACATTCTAGACCTGGTGTAAACATATCCTCATAAAAAATAACATCATCACTAGTGATTTCGCCATTCTTCATTTTTTGTATTAAGGACATTGTTTGAGATAAACTATAATACGTTCTACCATGTGCGTCTAATACACTACCTGTTACTATTGCTTTAGAATTATCTAATTCTTCACCAGTAATAATTTCGTAGTCAATATCACGTTCGCCAAATACTTGTTTATTCCAGTCTTCCAACTGAAGTGTGTACCTTGCTTCATAACTTTCAAGACCCATATAATATAATTTACGCATTATTTTTCTCCTAAATCACCATAATCAACAACATCAGTAATTTCATCGTCTAAACTCTGAGCATAATCTTGCTTAGAGTCAGCCTCTTCCTTACTAATTTTGTTAGGTTGTTTCTTCTCTTCTCCAGACATTACATTGAGTTCTTTTTGTCTTGGATTTCATTTCTTCTAACTTTACAAAGTTTAGAAATTTCCATTAGAGCCTTTCTTGCTCTAGCGGCTGAAGCCTTGACTCCGTTAATTTCAAACTTCTCATGCTCCATGGTATAATCTTCCATTAAAGCCTTTAGTTGTAGATGTGTTTCCATTATTTTCTCCTTTATTTTAAACTATCAAATACGTCTGCTATTGCATCGGTATCACTAAAATCTGGACCATCCTCATCATATGATACTGGATACTCCATTTCGCAACCGTTTTCATTATCTTCGGCTACTGAAATCTTTACATAACGACCTGGATATTCATCATTGATCGCTTCATATAAGTCGTCTGCTATCATTTCGCATGACTTATTGTTTAGTTGGATTACGTCTTCTTTGTACAAGTTCTCCAACCATCTTTTAAATTGTATAAACTCTATATCTCTGTCATCATGGAATACTTCTATCCACACTTTAAAGTGAAATATATGTCTGTGCTTGTATCCTAAAAAGGATACATCATACTCATCTCCTGTCGCTGTAGCAGGGTTTGTGTCTGCTCCAGGATAAAAGTGTACGCCTTCTTTACTAAATGTTACCCAAATACTTCTCATATATTATTCCTCACTTATTAATATTAACATCTTTTGTGTTATTTGTCAACATAATATCTAAAGCCTGATCACGAGTTAATTGCATTTCTTTTAATGCTTCTTCTATTTCATGATCATAATAAGCACCAGTAAGTTTTCTTAATTTACTTCTTTCACTTAATATAACTGAACTAACCCAGCAACCATACATCATAAAACATAATAATATTATAACAAATGCTGTTTGTAAAAATTCTATCATTTGGGCTCCTTTAATATATCATGTCTTTCAAATAATGTTTCTTCCTCTACATCTTCCATCGTAACATCGCACCAGTTACATGGTTCTCCTATAGCAGTACCTGTAGGACCAGACTCCTTACAATTATGTATCCAAAGTTTTTCTTCTTTAGAGGTCTTCAAAATATTCTTCTAGCTCTTCTGGTAATACAGCACCTGTTTTAATAAAAAATTTAAATAATCTTTCTAAAACAAATTCTAAATCTTCAACATCAGACATGTCTGAATCTACTGACATTGTAGTTACAATACCATCGTCATCAGTGCATTTTATTTCGTAAATGTTCAATCTATTTCCTTGTCGTTTGTAAATTTTTTCCAAGGTGTTAAATAACCTTTTCTAAACATATTGCTTAAAGGAAAAGTATAAACACCTTGGTTGGTACTTCTCCACCCTTTATCACCTACTCTAAATACAGTATTCTTGTGATATTTTTCTATGTTTGGTAACACTCCTGTTATTACAGGTATAAAGTGTTCACATTTATGTAGTTCCATTTCGTAAACATCATCTGCATATTTGATGTCGTAGTCTAATGTTACTGGAATCTTATGTTGTAACAATCCCCATACAAGATCTTTCCATAATTCAAACTGTTTCATTTTAACAGGATCAAAATAACATATATGTATATGAGCACAATCGTTATTAAGGGCTCTGGATAATATTTCTGTACTAGGTTGCCAACCGCGAACAAATAATGTTCTTTCGCCTTTCATTACGGTATTTTCTACTTCATTGCCTATGAAGAATCTTTTAGTTTTATTCACCTTCAAAATCTCCAGTCATAATATCGTGATTCATATCATCATCTCGATCGCCTTCTATATATTCTTCTTGTTCAAAGAAACTACCAAAGTTATTACTTTTACCTGCTTGCCAACCATTTTGTGTTATCTCATCTAAGAATAATTTGTTGTCATCTAACATCTTGTATGGATTTGGATTTGCAGGATCTAATAACTCTTCTACAAATTTATCAAACATTAATATAATACCTGGTACATGAGGACTTCTTTCATTTGTACTAGAAGTTTTCTTTTCACCAGTTCTATATTCTCTCCAGTCACATACAGTTCTATGTTTCTCAACATCTGCAAGTCTATTTGCTTCTATAAATGCTTCTATGTGATTATGTACACTATGTCCCATATATAGAGCATAACTTAATGTATCCCAACTCGTTCTTGATTCTTTGCCTGCTTTGTTAAGATCGCCTGGTCCTTGTACACAAATATCGCCTACTTTTAATCTATCCATAATAGGACCTTTAAATGGCATTGGCATAGTTGAACCTTTTAGTTCTTTATTATCAATAGCCTTATCCATAAAGTATCCAAAACGTTTCTTATCAAAGAAGTTATATGTATATGTTTGTCCATATGCTGTATTAACAAAAGGAGACGCCGCATCATAACTAACTTGTATGTTAGGACTATCATGTTTTCTTAATTGTCTTTGTATGCTAGTTAAGTAACAACCCCAATGCAATTTACCAGTACCTAAGCAATGTATCCAACCTTTACCTTCTAACAACCCTCTTTCACGAAGTTGTAGAAGTCTTTTTAATAATTGTTCCATTTGTCCAATGTTTATACCAGCCATTGCATAGCCTTCAAGTGTTCTTGCTTCATCACCATAATGTTCTTTAACAAACTTAGGATCACTAAATGGGGTAACTAAATCAAACCATTCTTGTGCCGAGGCATCATCTGCACCACTCAACACGTTTAGGAACTTAGTTGCACCTGGTACTCTGTTCTTTACAAAGTAGTCTAAGTTATACATACTCATATCAATTGTTTGTTTGATATCTGTAAGGCCTGTCTTTTTATTATAAGGAGGTATGGCCGCAAATGCTGGAAAGTCTAATGTCATACTCCAGTCTGCTGTATACTCCATCCAACGTAACATCTTCTCACATAGGTCTTCTCTGGCCTTGCTATCAGGCTTAATTGCATCTTCCCAGTCTAGTTTTATAACACCCTTAGCGACCTGGAAGCCACCTGAATCGCCTAATATAACTGTCTTACTTCTATCACGTTTTTGTATCATACGTTCATGTATGTCAGTTTTAGTTAAGTCTAATTGGGCATGACCGGCTGAATATAAACCATATGGGTAATAAAAGTATCCTTTATCTTCATCTAAGAAATTAAGACCTTGTAGACCATTCTCAAATCCTTCTGGACATCTCATAGTATCTACTTCATCATCATACTTTGCTAATTGCCTTGTATAAAAGGCACTAATAGCCGGTAAGTATAATGCGTAGTCTTCTGTTTTCTTGCCAAAGTTCATAGTTTAACTCTTTGCTGGTAGTAAGTATGTATATTTTGCAATACCTGAATCAACTATAATTTGTAATAGTCCTTCATCATTAATGCTCATTACAACATTACTTGAATCACTTAATCTTAAAATTTTAAGTACAATATCTAAAGGCCATCTCCAGTCTTTAGTAATACTTCCATCAATGTCGTTGCTGATAAGAATCTTAGTTCTATCACTAACACCATCTCCTATATGGAAATATAATTCTGTGCCATCTGTTTTAGGACTAAAGTTTGCTTCATATGTTCCTAACACACTATTAAAGTAAGATAAGTCAGATAAATTCTTTTTAGTTGGAACAATGTTTACATCAAACTCTGCACCTTTAAACTTAATACTTTTTAATTGTTGATTGATAACATCTGCTAACATAAATCTATAGTTTGCATCATTACCTTCTTTACTTTTAAACGAGACTTCAACTGGAACTTCGTCACCGTTACGTTCCTGTGTTACTACATTAACAGTAGCATCTTCATCATCAAAGCCTGGATACTGTAAGTATCCTTGTAGCACACCCATTCTGCTTAAACCCACAGTTGCGTCTACAAAGTCTGGGACAGGTTGTAGGGTCTCACCTTTAAAAATTACTGTTTTGTCTGCGTCAACAGTCTCCACAATAGTTTTATCAACTTCTCCTGTTATTTTTACCATTTCAAAGATACCTAAACCATGTGTATGTTTTAGAACATCTTTAAATACATCTTTTATTGCCATAATTATTCTCCGCGATATAATTTATTATACATTACTATTTAGAAAAGTCAATTACTTTTTCACCTTTTTTTTAGATTAAAATTCAAAAAACGTAGATAACGTTTTACTCTGTGTTGTTTTATCTAAGTCAAATCCCATAGGACCGATTACATTCTTTATCTTTTTATCTAAAATTGTTTCTTCCATTAGTTCCTCATCAAAGGGTAACTCTTTAAACCAATTGGGTAGGTTGAGTTCGTCTGTTGGATAGGCTACACTAGTATAACCCATTGGATTGTTCTTAAGTTTACATACAATAACTTTCATACTATCAGTTACGGGTAGACTATATGCATCACTGTTTGCTTGTTTTAAATTGTTCCAGTTCACACTTGCTCTAACATGACCAGGAACCATTGACTTCTTGCCTTCGTTTTCTAAGGCTTCTAACTTATGTAGACTATGACTACTGGCTACTCTTGCCTGAGCATTCATTTTTTGTGTGTACATAGTTACATTGTTTGCTCTCTTAGGAGTACCTTTCTCCCAAGCAGGCAAATTTTTAAAATACTCTTTAAAGTCCATAATTTTGCTAATAACTTCATCTTCAGTCTTACCGTTTAAGCAATCAAATAAAATATCTTCTAAAAAGTCTTGTATAAATTCAGGCGTATCAGAACGTTTAATCTCTAAACCCATTGCTTTAAGTTTACCACCTTCAGGCTGATATCCTTCTATGTCTAAACAAAGTATAGCATACCTTTTCTTTGTTAGGAATAAACCAGACTTACCCACTACTTCTCTACCGGCAATCATCACAGAACCGGAGGTCTCTGGAACATTAAATGTGTCTTTTAAATACTTTGGGAAAGTATCACTTACAGTATCTGATATATGATCATACAATTTTATAGCACTATCCATATTCAGTTCTTCACCTTCTGGCAAAGCCGGGACGGCACTAAAATATACAGAGTCAGTATCACCATATACTATGCAATCTCCTTCATAGTCATATACGCCTGTAAGCATTCTATTTGTTTCACATGCCATATGTTTTGTAATACTTCTACCAGTAAGTGTAGTTGATTGCCCTATACGTTTGTCATAGAATCTACAACCTGGATTAAGTATAGCACCATATAAACTGTTAAGGATAATCTTTTTAACTAACTGTCTTTTATCATAAAAGGCCTTCTCTGCATCTGTTGTTGCTGATTTTTTCTTTGCTTGTAACTCTTGCCTTTCTGAATACCAACGTTCTAATAGGCCAGGAACAACACCTTGTACATCTGTTTTAAACAATGTTCCGTTAGCACTTATGTTCCAGGGTTGTCCGCTATTAAAAACCAAATTGTAGACATCAGCACCTGTAACTTTATGGGTAGTACCGTCTTCCATATCTAAATCCATAACATGGTTTACATCTTTATTATTTACAAACTCAAATTCGTTAGTAGCAAACTTGCCATGCCAAGCATCTGCAAAACTTCTTTTCTCTAATTTTTGTGCATTGGAAATCTCTTCATCAGTATAGTCTAAACGTAACTGTCCAACAATAGTTTCAGGAGCCATGTTCAATGCTCTAAACACACTGGGATATAGACTGTTCAAGTCCATAGAGCCTACCCATTCATGATATCCTTTCTTTGGGGAAGCCACAAAGGCACCAGCCGCTGTATCACGTTCACGTTCTCCCCTCAACTTATCAGGAACAACCAGGCCACGTCTATGTGCTTCATTAATAATTGCTTGTTCTGTAGTTGCTACAGCACCCATTGTAACTGGAAGTAATACTGTATTTTCATGTGATATAATGTTTGCTAAGTCAATAAATTGTAACTTCTTATCCATTTTATCTAATAACATAACATCTTGTATATTATATTCTAAAAACTTTAAGAAGTCATGATTGTAAAGCCTATCTAAACTTCCTTCATATACAACTTTCTTCTCACCAACTTCCATCTCACCGATATAGTCTAATCTATAACTATGTCTTTCCTCATAATTATATTTTCTATATAGTTCTAAATAGTCTAAGTGTACACGGCCTACTAAATCAAAACTTTGTGTTTCTTTACCATATTGTACAAACTTTCTTTCTTTAGGAAGTTTTTTAAGCAAACACATACGCCTTGTTTCTGACTTCCCCATAGTCCTAATAATTCTATTAATAGTATAGGGTATGTCATATGATTCACTGTTCCAACCACTTAATACATCTGCATCTTCAATTACATTTAAGAATACATCAAGCATTTCTTTTTCTGTTCTAAATAGTTTAACTTCTGATAAAGGACCTGCTACTTCATGAGCTTGTTCCCATGTGAGAGTTTTAGGAGGAACTGCTAAACAAATCATTGCATCCATCCATTGCAAATATACTCCAATAGACGTAATAGGCGAGAAGGCATCTTCTGGACTACTGTATCCTCTACTAGGATCAAAGTCTACCTCAATATCGAAAAATGCTGTTTGTAATTTAGGCGGATCTATATTTAAATAATCTCGCTCTAGAACCTTCTGTACGGGTCGTATATCACTTTCATATAAGCCGTTGTTCTTACATATACCTATATTCTTTTTAAAGTCTTTTTGACTATTGCATCGCACTTCGGTTACATTATCACCAAATATACTTTTATGTTTACCATTTGGATCGCCATAATAAAAATTATGTTCAGGTTTTAGATCTTTAATTATACGTTCACCATTAACACGTTCTACAACGGTTACTACATCTTTACCAGATTCATAAAATGCGTCTACATAACTCATAGATATCCTGTCTTAATCATAATGTTATTATACAACACTATGACTGTATTGTCAATTGTTTTATAGTGTTTTACCTACTGTTTCTAAGATAGTTTCAAGTTCATCAAACTTGTCAAACTCATCTTGAAATTTGGCTTTATGAGCAACTTTTACTGCTTTCATTAATACACCTGGTTTAAGGTCCATTTCTTCTGCTATTGCTTTAACTGTTTCACGAAGACCTGTATTCAATGCGTCTACTTCGTACAGGACTTGGTCGCCCTCAGTTATTAGTTTTTTAAGTCTTGCGACTTCTTCTTGATTAAATGTTTTGTTAAATGCCATTCTTTCTACCTCGATTCTATGTTTATATTTACATCTAGTTGTTGCATTATAACAGGTTTCCTGGTATTGTCAAGATCTAGTTCTAATGTAAATACAGATTTGAATCCGGGGAAGTTCTCGAATGCGATTGCTTCTAATATTTCTCTATTTGTTATTATGTTGCCTTTAGAATCAAAGGCCTGGAATTGCTCACCTGTGTGATGTACTTCTATAAGCATTATACTTCTACTGATGCTTCAAAAGTAAATTGTATGTCATCAAACTCTTTAAATAATTCTTGTGATATTTCATCGCCTTCTTCGGAACCTATTGCTTCTTCTAGAACAATTTCATATATCCACATATCACCATTATCATCCTCACTGGTATATGCCATTACCTCAATTCCTACCTTTGCTTTTTCTTCATCATAAGCAGTCAGTAGTTTGGTTGGTACAACACTTTGTACAACATCAAAATACACAATAACGTCCTCATCAATGAGTTCTTCTCGTGTCAACATTCTTACAAAGTGTTTAATAAACATTATGCTTACTTACCTTTTGCGTATGCTTGTGAGCCAAAGAACGCGGCAACAATACCTGCAACTGCTACAAAGTATGTAGCGGCCATATCGCCAAGTATTTTACCAGCACTATCTAATCCAGCCAACATTGCAATTACAACTGCAAAAGGATATAACAATAATCCGCCTAATGCGAACCAAGTCATTTTTCGTTGTGCGTCACGCATTGCATCTGCGTCTTCTAATTCTTTACGTTTAAATTCGAGGTACATAGCCTCTTCTGCTTTGGACACTTTACCATCTCCGTTTGTATCAGCAGGATGGTGTGTCGTTTTTAATTCTTCTGTCATGTGATACTCCTACCGTTGTAGTAGTATTTATCACACAAAGGGACCTTACTGGTTCAATTAACTTGATATTTTAATTCTATTAATAACTGTTTCTATACCAGGATGATATCTGCCTTTAGATTGTGCCTTTACATAACCCTCTACATGTATTGTACTCTGTAAGTTTAAAGATTTGTCATAAAAAAACTTTAATATATGCTGGTTATCTACACTACATGTAATTAGATAACTCATAGTCCTAGGAATATATCTAATAAATTCCACTGTGGCATTAAACTTAGATCTATTATGTAGCTCACCTATTGCGTTACTAGTTCTAGATAGTTGTAGTTCTCTATCAGACCAAGCATCCTGGTCTATTTTATTAAAATAAACTTTAGGTAAACTTGATGTTATGCCTAATTGTGTCTTGTCTATGAATTCTGAATTAACTAAATTTAGTACATTACTTTCAAAATCTGTAAGTTTTCTTTCTATTGCTTTAAAACTAAGACCTTTTAAGTAATCTATTACATCTTCTGCCATTGCTAAATCTTCTTTGTTTACTTTTAATTTAGGCAATGCATTTTTAAATTTAAGTTCTTTAGGTTCTAAAAAATGTGCATAAAGTAAATCACTATTTGCTCTTTTACCCTCAAACTTTTTATCAAATCTGATAGAGTCTTTACTTAAAAAACCACTATTAAATCTATGTGCGGCACAACTTACTGCAATAACGTCTTTAGTTTTAAACATATCTATTCTCCAGTAATTAAACTATAAATCTCATTCCAATTTTTTACAATATTGGCATCACCTGTATAATCCATATTATGTCCATGCTCAATAAGAATTCCATTAAGTCCAACGTCTATTCCAGCATTAAGATTCTCTGGCTTATCTTCTATCCAATAATTACCAGGATATTTTGCACCATACTCAATAAGTATCTCATCTTTGTCAGCACCTGTGTCTAAACATACTACTTCAATGAATGCATCGCCAAATAATTTTTTGAGGTTTCTTTCTCTTAATTCTTTTGCATAAGGATCTAAACTTAAACTTGTAATTGCTATAAATTTATACTGATGTTGCTCGTGTAACTTCTTAACAAAGTATTGTGCATCTCTAAGTGGAGGGAGAAAGCCAATTGCGGCACTCTCGTTAAAAACCTTAACCATTTGTGAGCCTTGCTCTTTACTAACACCATAACGATCACCTATATTATACATATACTGATATCCTTCAACAGTATTATGGCCATGATGTTCCATCCATACTGAGAAGCCTTCTTCCCAATCTAAAACTACACCATCGCAGTCAGTCAGTATTATCTTTTCTTTCTTCATATTTTTACCTTGTTACAATACTATTATACAAGAATTATATACTTTGTCAACCTTTTTTGTTAAATAGTAATATGAGAATAAGAACACATACAGTATTTCCTAACTATCTGTTTGAACAAAATATTGCTATTCCTGACACAATGACAGAAATTCTTAAAACAGAAAGAAATCAAATGTACGATTCAGGTATCGCACAAGATACTAGTTATGGTTGGAGAACTAATAAAGAATATCCCTTAACAGAAGGGCACGGAAAACTATGTAAATTAATATCTCATCATTTCATAAATGACTGCCAAAAGGTTTTACCTACTCAAGGAAACGAGATACAAGTATGTAATCCGTATATGTTAGGCGTAAATCCTGGCCATCAATACAATGTAAACATAGAACCAATGCGTTGGTACAATGCATTATTATTTTTACAGACTACAGATAAAGGGTCCCATTTATACTTAAATAATTTTAGTGAAAAACTATATGCACAACAAAATACACAGGAATCTATGTTTATTGTGAAGCCAAAAACTAACAAGGTTGTATTCTTTCCTAGTCATATACCATGGGGACTTACTGCTAATGATAGCATGATAGAGAACCTATTCCTTTGTTTGACATTTAGGATAGGCGTTCAAGCACCTAATCCAGCAAGACGAAATTAAATAAGAGGGCCGGAGCCCTCTTAAATATTCCTTAAGGATAAAAAGGATTGTCTGTTATATATGCAGGCAATTCACTATCAACTTTCTTTTGTTTTCCAACATGCGGAAAGTGATATAGACGTGCCATAACTTTTTTATTTTTAAGTGTTCTTATTACAGCACGTTTGATTTGTACTGTTTCTTCATACTTAGTCATTTAACATCTCCTATATGAGATGCGTTCCTTCGGTATAATCACCTACTTCCGTCTCTTTCGAGATGAACGAAGATGCGTTCCTTCGTCTAACGACTACTTCCGTTCACTGCTACATTTAGAGTGAATGAACGACGTAACTTGCGTTACATATATTATTTATACATTCTAGTCATAAAAAAGGGCCTAAAAAAGACCCTTTTAATTTGTTATTAACTAACTAGTAATTAACTCCAGTTGTAATGAACTGATGCCACTGCCGCTCCCGCACTTGGGGAAACTGCGTTATCACTTGAGTCAAAGAATGCTAACGTTACCGCCGCATTTTTTGTTAAAGTAATATCACCATCTAATTCAATAATGTAAGTTCCAACTGTTGTTGCATCAGCGTCTGCTTTTGCTACTACTGTTGAACCTGAACCTGCATTTTCTTTAACTGTAATATAATTAATATTGTTACCACTGAATGCAGTACTAACTTTAATTACAACTTTATTAGCATAATATGTTCTGCTTGAAACGTTTGGTACTGTTCCTATTGCTACTGTAGTTGCGCCATTTCCAATAGCACTTCTAAGTAATAGTCCATCACCACCGTTGTTAGCAACATAGTCAACAACTGCCGCTGAAGTAGGAATACTAGTATCGTTATCGTTACTACCAATTCCATCTGCTTCATCAACAAATTTAGTTATTGCTATGCTTTCGCCACTGTCAGTCAAAGTACCAAAACTTACTACACCTGATGCAGTAATGCCTGTTGCTGTAATTCCTGCCGCTTCAAAGTCAGCCGCTGTAAGAGTTAAATCTCCAGCAGTTGAACCGTCAGCAGTAGTTGTTGCCGCTACAAATCTATCAACATTTTGATCCCAACCAAAGAAACCATTGTTTCCGTCAGTACCACGCTCATATATATGACCGATGTCGTTAGGGTTAGCACCTGTTAAGCCAGATTGTAATACAACCAATGTATCTGTAATAGTTGTGTTAGTAGAGTTTACACTAGTTTGTGTACCACTAACAGTTAAGTTACCACCAACAGTTACATCACCTGATGTATTAATACTTGTAACACCAGTTAAAGCACCACCAGTTAAAGTAGCAGTTCCGTCTGTTAATGTTGTTGATGTAACACTAGTTAAACCAGTTAAGGTTGCGTCTAGGTTTACAGTCAATTCATTACCAGAACCTGCTGTATTAATGTTTGTACCACCAGCAATATCAAGTGTTTCTGAATCTAAGTCTATGCTTAGAGC
>Ga0213869_10001701_pt1 | contig 15998 bp, 21 predicted proteins | sample PICome_10_FD_160083 | JGI IMG/M metagenome (GOLD analysis project Ga0213869, IMG submission 160083) | Coastal seawater microbial communities near Pivers Island, North Carolina, United States - PICO132 | ecosystem: Environmental > Aquatic > Marine > Coastal | place: USA: North Carolina...
TAACCAATGGACAACAACAAGAACAACAATAGCCCCTTTAGTCCCCTTTTGTTGAAACCAAAGATAACCAAAGGCGCCTGGGGCCTCATTTGCTATCTATGGGACCCTATTTATCTCAGGCCACCAAAAGTGCCCTAGACAGCCTATAGTATCAAAAGCTAAGCTTCTGTTATCACTTGTGTCGGTGTGTTGACTGATGCCTTACTAGGGAACCAGTGTCCGTGTGGGGGCACCGGAATCCTTAGGCAGCTGCAGTTGCACACCTGATACCAAGAGATATTCATTGTCGTCTGATCCTTCCTAATGCACCTTTGTAAGAATGTTGACCCGAACAAATGGCTCTTAAAATACCCATCATTATAGTCTGTGTTCTAACCGTTGTAGCTTTGGGTGGATGGTACTTAGTGCCAAAGTTTCTCGAACAGCCATCGTACAAAGTGCTATTCAAAGACGGCAATATTGAGATCCGTCAATACGATAGAATTCTGTTGCAATCAGTTAAGGTGCGAGGCGACCAGTATCAGTCTATTCGGCAAGGCTTCCGTCCTTTGGTTCGCTTCATTGGAGGTAAAGACAGAGATGGCGACAAGATCTCAATGACTGCGCCAGTAATCCAGTCTGCAGGAGACAATGAAGACGATTGGGTAATTTCTTTCTCAATGCCATCAAAATACGATAAGGCTAATTTACCTGCATCACAGGACTCTTCAATCTATACAGAAGACCTAGAGCCGATGAGCGCAGCAGTTATTAGGTTCAGCGGTAAAGCCAATGAGAAAATGCTACGCGATAAAACTAAAACTCTCCTGCAGTGGCTTGAGCAAGCAGGCTACAAAGTGCAGTCCAAACCCAAGTACCTATTCTATAATGATCCCAGCACTCCGGGTTTTTTGCGTAGAAACGAGGTTATAGTTCAGGTCAATTAGTACAGTTCAGTATGGCAAAGGAACAATCAAACAAGGCGCCTTCGCTCTTCGCCCTACCCCACAGACCTCGCCAACCAACCCCACAACTGCTCCACTTGGTAGCCTCGACCAGGAGTTGTTAAACTAATGAGAAGTCGCATCAGATTGCTGATGCAGCCTAAATCTATGCGCTCAATAATTGGGGCCACTCATCTAGAGCAGCGGCGCGGTTTAATTCATTGCACCCACCCCACCTCTCGACAGAGATGCAGGGTGGGCATTAATGATTGTACTCGAGCTGGTTCTTAGTAGATTACTTCTCCAGCACTCTCACCCGCTCCAAAATATCCCTCTTCTGGGCATCAGAAATCCCCGCCGAGTACAGCCCGTAAGTCAGCTTATTGGTGGACCTTGTTTGGCACGATGCTAACAAACCTTCCCAGGTTCCCCTTGGCTGTGATGTCCTCCGCCATGAGCCCACAGATCTCCTCCGAGCGCATGCCCGTCAGCAGCCCGAAGAGCAGGGCACTGTGCAGTACACTGTCCTTGGTTGCTAATAAGACGCTGACCTGCTTATCCGTCAGTTTCCCAGAGCCAAAGCAACAAAAGCCATCGCAACCTATGGGTCAGGCGATCTATGAACGCCCTGAGTTTAGCCGTGATCCAGTAAGTACACCATTAGCAGATGATGTATTTGCTTCAGCGTTAGAGTCTGTGCTGGCTGATGCATTCCCAGAGCCACTGTCACAGCCACAGCGATCCACCACCCATGCGAACAAGGATGAGTTCCTCGCAGCTTTGACACCTATAGTGAAAGAGGTCGCAACAGACTTAAGGATCGGCCACAAAATTGTACTATCAAAAGCGGCGTTAGAGTCTGGCTGATCATCATAGCTGCTTAGTTGTTGGTGTTAGGGTGATTTGATGGAGTAGAATGCTGTTTTCAAAGCGATCTTGCTAGATGTAATAATCAGTACTTTACCATCGTTATCATAAGCAACGTACTTGTAAGCGCCCGAGCGATTGTATTCTTCGATAGTCATTTGTCGGCCTCAATTTTTTATAGCTTTTTGCCATTTTCTCAAACGTAACTTCAATTTCAGATACATTTAAGGTCTGAAATATGTTTCGTTGTTTATTGTTGCAAGCATAGCACGAAACTCAATTGTGATCACAAGATATTGTTAGCAAGAACAAATTTCTAACAAGATAGAAGTCAACCAAAGTTAAAATTTCATAACAGATTTTGAGTTATTGAACTGATTATGATAGTTTGGTTAGGCGCTGGCTTAGAGTGTTAAATGGGTGTAGGTGACAAGCTTCTCTTAAGTTCTTTAAGGTGATCTGGCTTTGATCCTATTTCTAGGCTTTCTATTTCTTCTGTTTTGCACTGCAAGTATTACTATTCCCATTGATATCAAAAACACGCCACGATACCCTGCACCATCCGCAGTTAAGTCGTAAAAAAACGCCATAATTGTGATAATCAAACCAAGCGTAAAGGCTAACCATCCAAGCGTTAATATCAGAACATTTATTTGCATTAGGATAACTCCGCTTGCTTCTATGGCCCACGTTCAGGGAGTATATAAGGGCTTTACACTGTTAGGACTACACTCCCCAAGCATTAAAACAACCCACACAGCCATGTTAAGGTGGTCTGTAGAGAGCTTTAGCTCGTTTAGGCAGTTATCGTGATATCGTGAGGGTTTGGCTCCAATGGGGCTAGAGGCCACGTTTAAACTCAAGGTGATCTAACTCAAACGAAGTAGCACATCTATTTCAAAACTTAGCGTAATTTGCTAAAATGTAGTGTCTTATCCTCTGGGGCTTACAATTCTGTTAGCTGCATCACGACAGGGCCAACGTATTCCTCTACCATTCTGTTTTTATTGTCTTGTGCGGAATCTTTACGTGCAGCTTCCAATGCTGTGCGTTCAGTGTCAGCAACCTCTTTTGATGGGTAAATTATTACGGCCTGATGATGTGTCTCATCTATCTGCCACCATAAAACTTCTTCTGGGGCAAAAGCATCTCCTTTACTATTTCTAAAGCCTCTCATCATTGATTGTAAATCATTTGCAGATGGCACTCCATTATCCCATGCCCACTTTGTATAAACAGCGTACTTCACAACAGACTCCTTTTATTTTCCAAGAACATTCAGGATAGCTTACTGGTATTTCGAGTTAAGCAAAGGCTTTTTGTGATGTGAAGTCTTACTGTGAGAGATGCGAGTGATCCAACTGCTCAGCTGCAGCGTGTAGAAATTAAAATTTCTTCTTCCTGAAAAGATGTACAAACTTAAGTCTGGGCTGTATTAGCTCAGTCTCTTTTGTTTCTGGCTGGTAAAGATCGCCCTCTTAGATACAGCATCTGAGTGAGAGCACATATAGGAGGCTTTTTCTCAAGGCCTTCTGAACAAGCTCGTTCCGAAGTAAGCGTTTAATTCCGACCCCTAACTTGTTATAGCTGTGCATTGCCTAAAGCGGACCCTGAGGACATGTGATTGTTGATTATGATCTGTAGTAGTGTCATCGTTGGGTGGTAGCACAACAGATTTGAGGTTCGGTATGGAAAGACATGAAGGCGGTTGCTCTTGTGGTGATGTGCGTTACCACATTAACGATGAACCTCTATTCACCCATGCATGTCACTGTAAATTATGCCAGCGTTACACGGCATCTGCATTCGTGGTGCATTCACTTTTAGAGGCAGGTAACTTTGTAGTGGATAAAGGTAAGCTGACTACAACAGTGGGACCATCTGGTAGTGGTAGCGGTCACTCCATACAACGTTGCGAAAGATGTGGTGACCAAGTGTTTAGCCACTTTGCAGCGATAGGAACTGACCAGATATTGGTCTTTAAGACAACAACTTTGGATAATGCTGAAAACTTCCCACCATTAGCGCACATCTTTACGAAGAGTAAGCTTTCGTGGGTTGAGCTTGGGACCGATATTCCATCATTTGATGAGTTTTACGATAGGGATGAGATATACTCAAAGAGGAGTTTGGAGCGCCGCTCCAAGTTTAATTAAGCTCTGCCTCTAACAGACAGCATCTGTGTGAGAGCACATATACATATACCTACCGCACCCCCCAGTGGCCCACGCCCGTACCCCGTCTAGGCTAAGCATCATTGTGTCCCACCAAAGAAACATCAACAAACAAAATTTATGTAATATGAATGATCGTTGATGTTTTACATACCTGCTACTAAGCTATACCTCAGAGGCAATGAGAGGGGCGTTAGTGATGCAAAGCTTTATTCGGTACTTTCGTGTATCCACTACGGGGCAAGCTGCGTCGGGGCTTGGCTTAGAAGCGCAGGAGCGTGACGTTCAACTCTATTTGGACAACTACCTAGATGATGAACACGAAGTGATTGCCACATTCACAGAGGTGGACAGTGGCGGCAAAGAAAGCCGTGCTGAACTCGCTAAAGCTATTGATGTTTGCAAGAGGAATGAAGCCACATTGATTGTATCCAAAGTTGATCGTTTGAGTAGAGACATTCACCATCTGTCTGGCTTGATGAAAGATAAGAAGCTGGACTTCCGTGTGGCTTCACTGCCCAGCGCAGATAAGAACATGCTCTACTTCTATGGCATTATGGCTGAGATGGAGCGTGACTTTATCTCCACCCGTACCAAAGCCGCACTTGCAGCAGCTAAAGCTCGTGGTGTTAAGCTTGGTGGGGCAAGGCCAGAAGCAGAAGCCCGACACAAAGCTGTGAGGGATGAGGCTGATGCTCGTGCCAAGACCATTGCACCTACTATCACCTCAATGCGGGAGAGCGGTAGCACGTGGGATGAGATAGCCATGCAGCTAAACGCTATGAGCGTACCGACAGCGAGAGGTGGCAGGTGGTATGGCAAGACAGTGTTGAACGCAGCTAACAGGCTTTGAGGTGAGTTTTACAAAAAGATGATTGGAAAGTTTCTCAAATCAGCTTCGGGGATTGCTGTAGGCCTTCTTGCTGTCCTTACTCTTCTGGTAATGTTTTTTACTGAGCCACCTTACAGCCAAGAAGAAATAGATTGGTGCGCTGCCAACCGCCCAAGTTTAACAATGGAGGGTTGTGCGGAGGAGTTTGGCTACTAAAGTGAAAAACATTTGCGGGTCGCGGTATGAAGGGTAACTCTGATGTACCGATGGATGGGACTGGGGTTGGGTAAGTTACGCCTCGAAACGCAGTGCTACTCTAACTTATCAAACCGCCTACTGCATCCGTTGGTGACGAGTAGGTAAGTAGCTGTTGCTGTCGCCTAAGAATTCAATCTCAGCATTTTCTTTCAAATAGTTTTTCATTTGTTTTGCGTTTGAGAATTGCATTTCGAATGCGCTACCATTGTTCGTGTTAAATAAAATTACTTGCATATTTGTTTCTCCCGTTGGAATTGATATAGACCCAAAAGTTGAAAAAGAAAACGAATACAATTGAATACAATTGAATGTGAGTATTTTCATACAATTAGGTAAACCTGATAGCTACCGTTGGAGGCGATACTACAGCCCATGAGGTACGTAAGAGAGCCAGATGCCATAACTGTGGCGTGAAGGGTAACAACACGTATCAGATCGCTTACACGGGTATCTTTGATTTTGCGATGGATAGGACTGGGATAAGGCAAAGTTAATCGTGTGTAGTGAATGTGTGTGGTAGGATGAAATTAATTCTAAATAATTGTCATAGAAATAGAGTAAATATGAGGTATTATTTTATCTGGAGTCCCCTTATTAACGGGAATACTTCTTTGTGGAATCATTAATATTATATCCTTTAGTATAAGTAATTATTATATAATTTTGTATTATGAAATGATATTACGAATCAAGACTATCTTTTTTAGGTGACTTTTCTAGGTGACTTTTTTGACATTAAAGAGTGTGTATGGTATCAATGTCCACAGAACGCAGGCTACCCGTGTCACAATCACGGCCCTTACTCCAATACCTCCCACATTATCACCTAAGGAGCCAATCATATGGCATCTAAAGACGCACTACGTTTCTCTTACTACCAGGAGATACGAAAACAGAATCCACATAAGTATTTTATGGAGCACACGCAGGCCCAAATGGTTCGTGCCTATGAGGAGCAAGGATATCAATGTCTTTGACATAGGAGGGCAGCGTAATTGAATCTCTTTAAAGCCTTAGAGGCAGCAAGCCTACGTCTGAATCAGAGCGATCCTCAGTTCGATAGCCAAGCTAACTTAACCATGGACATCCTGCGCAGTGCTGGCGTCTATCCGCATCGCAGAAGCAGCTTGAATGGTCATGTCCACAAACTTCTCAGTGCCGCTATCGTCCACGTGTACCAGCAAGATACATCTTTGGATGTGACAACACGAAGGGCAGGGACTTACGCTTTGTATGGTTTCAGTACACGACTACCAGCGTACTTAACAAAGGCTGTAGAGCTAGGCTTCTTAACCAGTCAAAACGGGAAAGCTACAGGCAGGCTGGAGCTATCAGATCTCCTTCTGGCATACCTGGACGAAGATCAAGCCATGCTGGCTTAACACCGTAACAAGGTGGCAGGTGTGGTTTACACTCCTTGCAATAAAACATATATATATCAATAGTTTAATATCTTTTAATGTCCATTAAAAGGCTGAACTTTACAGTTTTTCTGCCACGGATGTCATTAAAATAAAACCCTCACAATCAATTAGTTCCAACATCCACAGAACACGTGGGTCAGGCAGGACTCTGCTATGTGAAACTCAACAAAGGAAAACACATGGAATACGATAACAACAGCTTGATGGCTACCAATGCACCATTAATCAAACGAACCCCCGTCCTGACAGAGTTCCTAAATAGCCTAGCACCACAAAAGGCACAGACGCTGGAACAACAACTGGCAGGAATGACAGAAAGTGATCGTGCCTTTCTGATGACGATGGCGAAGATGGTGCGGCTATCAATGCAAATGCGCATAGCGGCAGGTGATCAGAGCCAAGGCTACTATGATCTTGTAACTCAAATGTATGGTAATGTCAGCCCAACCAAGCGCAGGTTAGTGGCAGAGATCTTAGACCAGGCCGATCCACTGGGCTTTGCGCCGACACCCAACAAGAAGCCACGAGAAGATGTTATCAGCTCATTCTACGACAGCCCTGAAATGCAGATAGCGCCTAAAGAGCCACAACAAACGAAAGCTGACTTCCTTGAGCGCCTGACACAAAGCGAAAGCAGCGGTGATAGTAATGCTGAAATAATCATTGAGGACGGTAGGCGTTACGTGGGTGCGTTGCAGTTTGGTGATGCTAGGTTGCAGGATTATAAGAAAGCCACTGGCTCATCGTTTACTCAAGATGAGTTTAAGGCTGATAACGCATTGCAGGACAAAGTAGCGGCTTGGCATATCGCAGATATTGATAAGACCATTGATGGGCGTGGCCTCAACACAGATGGCTTTAATCGTGATGGGCTTCGTGCAGTGGCGCATCTGGGCGGCAAGCACGGTATGAAGAAGTTTGTGCAAACTGAGGGTGAGCACAATCCGTCTGATGAGCTAGGCACTTCGCTGCAGGACTATTACGATAAGTTTACGGTGCAGTCGTGAAGCATCAAGTCATAACCCTGCCAGAGTATCACGAGCATTACCCGTGTTTGTGGCAATCAGAGTGTGGAAAGTATCGCATCATCCGCTGTAGCGACCATATACAGTATATCTCCCAACAGTGGCGTAATCCAAAGTGGCGGCATCTGAGTTATCACGTGGAGTATGATAGTTTAGTGAGGCGCTGGGCTGATACTGGTAGCTTGCCTGCGGGCCTTAGGATTGTTTAAGCAATAAAACATTACCCACCACAGACCCTAATGGTGACAGTCTATTATGCTCGTTCAATAATCCTGCCTTCCTACCGTATGCTACGGTGAGGCCCAGCTTATTAGCCTTAGCTCTGTTGTAGCAGTGGCTTAAAACTGCTGAGAACCTCAGAAAATCTTCATGCGTATCCATCGTGTAATATCCCAGTTTATTGGTCTTTATTGTGATACTTAGAAATGCGGTATTTAGATCAGTGTATTACTAGTTAGAAAGTGATCTGTTAACGCTAACCACGCTTTGCTAACATGTACAGCAAATCTTTCTATCTGGTTGGCTGAGAGTTTACTGTGTTAATCTCCACTCATGCAAAACCGTACAACACAAATCTGTCTAATCATCATAGCTGCTGCATTGTTGGCTAAGGTCTATGTGATTGTTGCACCCAGTATAGCTGGATAGCCATTCTAGTGTGGTCTGTATAAATGTTTCACCCATTCAGGCGGTCTGATGAGGGTTTGGCATTAATGGGGCTAGAGACTACGTTAGACTGCCATGATAGGGATTTGTAGACTTAGTCTGTAAGTTCTCATTTGTCTGACAGCACCCAGATAACACCGTACTGTTTTAAAAACATCACCTCTCAATGCTTAACTAAATATCCTCTAAATTAACAAATAACCTAGCAAGCAACTTACTATTTGCGAATTCTAACCCTTCTAAAATATCTAGATGGTTGCGGTTCTGTGATTTAACAAAAAAACAATCCCAATGTGCTGCCAGGAATTTAGCCTGTTGGAGGTAGATCGGCTGGTCGTCTGAGCCTATCCAAACTGTAACCATAATGTCTTCATCCAATTCCAGAAGAGCCGGACTCTCTTGGGTAGCCTTTTCTTCTGACAAAGCTATTGTGCTATTCATTTTTGTTTGGACCAACGGGCGCAAATCGCTAAGGGGCGCTATTGGCATTATATGTGAAATCCTTGCAACGATATCGGGTGATAGCATTTTCATACATGCCATTCTTGCTGCCAAATGCCCGCCAGCTTGATGGCCTACTATAATTATTGGCTCATTGTATTTTTGTGAAACAAAATCAACGCACTGTCTAATTTCTGATGTAATCTCTGCTAAATTAGCATCAGGGCAAAGCGTGTAGTTTGGTATAACAACCCGAACGTTTGATTGCACAGACCCCGATGCCAAATGAGACCAATATGATTTATCAGAGTTCAACCAATAGCCGCCATGCAAAAAAATTAACGTGCTGCGTACCAGCGGGCCGGGACTAAAAACATCCATAACATTTCGATCATTGTGTCCGTATTTAATATCAAGTAGAGCCTTTTTTTCTTTCAGCATGTCGTTACGGAATTTGATCGACCTTTCTTGACTGCTTTTAATTAATTTATGAGCATTAGGAATGTGTCTGTTAACTTCAAATTCTTTATTATAATTTTTCAATTACACACCCCAGATTACTTTATACGTCCTCACAAGGGTATTTTTAGTGCTGAAATTTTTAAAAGTAAATCAGAACTCCCAGTGTTAAAATCGACTTAAACAAAAAACTTCTTCTTAATTTATTATTATAAGGGTATTTTATTAGAAAACTTTGGGTTGCAAAGAATTTATGCTCAATGCTGAATGTTAAAGGTGTTCTCCATAAGGGTCGATCTAATTTCCCACTTTGTATTGTACCCTTAGCATACCCATCGCTGCACACTGCATCTAAGAGTCCGTCGCTGTAGTCGATACAGCAACTCAGCATAGAATATTATCGCAGCTAGTAAAAAATGCGCTGTCGTCTCCTTTTAGTAATTTCACAGTGAGACTTAAAATTTGGTGCTATCAGACAAATGAGAACTCAAATCAGATTGCTCCCCCAGCCTGAAACTATGCGCTCAATAATTGACGCCACCCATTAAGGATTTAGCTTTCTCTCTTTGAGACAGCATCTGTGTGAGAGCACATATACATATACCCACCGCACCCCCAGTGGCCCACGCAAGGAGGTGCTCCTAAGTTATAGCTTGTATCGCAAGCTGTTGTTCAAGGCTTTCTGTACAAGGACGTCTTTGACCAAGCGTTCAATCTTGATCTTTAACTTGTCATAGTTCTGCAATGTCTCAAGCTCTTCTTGCGTCAGGCTATAAGGGTTGTCCTCAAACGTATCTTGTAGAGCCCTATCGCCCCACGTTTCTATCAGTTTTTTGCGTTCTCCATCTGTCATACCTCAATCAACGACTGACTGGGTAGCTTTGTTAAGTGTATCACTACGAAACACAGCGGATCTCCCAAAGTTAAACTATCATGCGCAGCACGCACGAATTATTGTTTATAGGTATGATCTAACGCTACAACTATATTACCTGTAATTTTGTGGCATAAGGCTTGACTATATTCCTTACGCAACTCTATGTACGCTACATACCTTTATGCAACAAAGCGATATGGAGAATAACATGGCTGATCTACCAAACGTGCATCATGAGCAGATTGATGAGTTTAAGCGTATCGCAGTAAGCGCTAATGACACCTCTGTCTTAATGTTGAACCTCAACCGTTATACTGCAGATGCCAATTACCCTGATGGGGATTTGTATAAAGAGTATATGGCTGTTCTTTCCACCCTGCTGGAAGAGGTAGGAGGTAAAGTGCTTTGGCGTACACACGTTCACGGTTGTGTCGTAGGTGAGCAAAGCATTCATGAGGCACTGGGCATATGGTATCCAACGCATCAGGCATTCTTAGATTTAATGACTGCACCTTCGTCCAAGAAGAATATGGAACTAAGAAGCCTTGCCGTTGAACACGCAGACCTACATCGCTGTAACGATTACACTGCCTGATCAAATGAGCAGAACGGTTTTATATGCACGTGTGAGCACTACAGAGCAGACCATAGCGCATCAGCGAATACAGGCTGAGTCTGCTGGGTTTGTCATAGACGATGTAATTGAGGATGAAGGCATATCAGGTGTGCAAGTGCCTCTAGCTAAGCGTGATGGTGGAAAGCGGTTGTTCGATCTGCTCCGTGACGGTGATGTCCTGGTGTGCCGTTGGATAGATAGGCTAGGACGCAACTATGATGACATCCAGATGAACATACGTCTGTTTCTGGATCGTGGTGTCACCATCAAGACTGTCATTAATGGTATGACCTTTGATGCAAGGCCACGGGATGCGATGGGCAAGGCCGTGCGTGATGCCATGCTATCGTTCATGTCTGCTATGGCTGAGGCGCAAGCTGCGGCTATGACGGAAGCACAGGCTGTTGGAATAGCTCATGCGAGAGAGACTGATCCTACGAAATACAGAGGTAGGAAACCTTCGTTCACTGCTGAACAGTTAACGCATATCGAACAACTATCACAGCAGGGCGTTGGGAATAACGAGATAGCCAGGCAAGTTGGTCTGTCAAAGTTTGCTGTGTCAAGAGTATTGAAAGACATTGTAGCGGCTCAAGTAAAGTTAAGGCGTTGGGAGGCGAGATAATGAAAGTATTCGAGTGGCATAGCGAGCTGGCTGAGCGATTACGCCTAAAACTTGGGTGGTCTCATTACGCAATCTATTGGGTGTCGTTCATCAAAGGCGTTGCTGTGACCTGCCTCGTGTATTATTTGTCTTAACCAGACCTTCGCCGCTTGGCAGTGTCAGATGAGCATACCAGTTGTCACTGCCAGCACGTTTGCCCAGCCCCAGCTTTTTGTGAATTTGTATGCAATTAACTCCATAACTCTTTAGCGGTTGTTGCTGGATTATTCACTTTGTTTGATTTCTATTTCTTTCCACGCAGGAACCATAGAATTCCATACACCGTCATTTTTAAACCTATGAAATACTGCAGCTACTACATGCAAACCTATGAGCCAATAGCTCGCTGTGACTGCCAGCTCGTGTGCAGCTATTATACTTTCAAATAGCAAACCTTCTTTTATCCCCATCCAGTAGATGCCTCCAATTAAGATGCCAGAAAGGGCTATTGTAGCTAGGGATGCATACATCCCCAAATGCACCAACTTAGCTGCAAGTTTTTGAAATGTGGACGTCTGTGAAGGTAAGGAAGACGTTTGCGTTTTAGTCATATAAAAAAATCGAATGGCGAGAAGCACTATCATTATTGTCGCAAAAGTGAGTTCAAACCGAAGAAGAGAAAAATCTGCAAGTTGAGTTATGTCACCTACCTGCTTGGCAATTCCGTAGGTATACAACGCTACAAAGCCCCAGTGAAAAACCTTCGCCAAAGTGCTGTAATTTGCCCGATTAGCTGTTTCGTCTACCAATACTCTAAGCTCCGTAATAATGAGATCAGCTTAGCATCAAAAGCGCCAAATCTACACCAAAAATTTTGTGTACAAATTGCGTACGAGAATTTACGAACAACACCTTGTTTCCGGTTACCTTTTTTATGGAAATCAGATAAAATACCGTGGCTGTTCTTACGATGCGCTCATGGGTGCTGCGAATACAAAAATGAACGGTAACGATTAGCGTTGTGTTAGGTTCGATAAGTCGTTCCATTCGTGCTCGAATTATTTATGTGATCACAAATAATTGAAACATAAAATGTGATCACATTTGTAGCGTTGCCCTATGAAGATGTAAAACCATTTGCGGGTCAATGCATGAAGTGTCAGTCTTAACTTGACACTTCCAGAGGCTGTGAGATGTGGCAAAACGTTAATGACAGCACTAGTGACAGCCGTTATCAAAGCATTAGCTCATGAATCAAAGGTGATCACTATGGCGACAGAGGTAATTGGTTATATAATTGAGCCAGGTGCTGACCTGAGCGGTGCTGACCTGACCAATGCTGACCTGACCGGTGCTAACATTTATAATGCCATTGGCGTTGAGGGTCTGTCCCAAGAACAGCTTGCATCAACAGTTTCCAAAGTTCCTACTCCAACAATAGATCTCAATGACGTTGATGGTGTCATCACAGCAGACGAAGTTGGAGGCTGGGCTGGCTTGAGTGGAACTGCCTATCCAAACACAACTCTCACTTTGGTGAGCACATACACAAAAAACTCCAATAGCCAATCTTATCAGATACTGACTGACACAAATGGCACTTGGCGGTTAACCAAAGATGATGTCGGGTATAATCCGCCTGAGGGAACTTACAGTTTAAGCATCACTGCCAAGGACGGAGATGGCTTGGTTTCGGAGCAAGCAGCCACAACTCTGACTTTTGATCTAGGAACTGCTGGCACTGACTTTGATGCACCAACAATAAGCCTGAACGATCCAAACAATGATGTCATAACTATGGCGTGAAGGGTAACAACGCGTATCAGATCACCACGACAGCCTAGGTGTACAGCTTGTCCAATGGTGACCTGAAGGTTAGTTAAACTTGGGGATTCAAGCGTAAATAATCTCACCCATGGTGAACATTATATACAGGTGAAAAATTAGTAGTATCGCAGGCACGATATACCCCTCAGCTGTTGCTTTGACACCGTCTACCTGGGCCCATTTCCCCTTGACTGTAGTGTAACCGTAAATGAGAAAAAGTGCTGCCTGAATTGTGCCAAAAGCAAACACCGACCACGCCCCAGCTGGTGATGTAATTAAAAGTAATATATACACAACGCCCTGCGTCATAGTGTAAGTCCCGCTTAATTTGACCATAAACTCTGAGGCAGCACCCAGACCATATTGTTCTATGAATCCTTCTGTTTGAAATAAGCATCTAAAACCATAAAAGACCCCCATCAGTGCGGGAATAAGAATGGCAATAAAATTAGTAATTCCACCGCTTGCATCAGTCATTTTATCACTCCTTTGTTTGTATAACTAAGATCTAATGACTGGATAGCTTCTGTCCAGTCTAAACATTGAAGTGGCTATTTCGGTTAACACCACGGCCCAAGTGGTACGTCAAAGACGCCAGATACCATAACTGTGGCGTGAAGGGTAACAACACGTATCAGATCGTCTACACGGGTAACTCAAGTAGTCGCAGACTACGCCCCCTTGATGTTGCGATGGATGAGTGTGGGGTTAACTGCTCTAATATTAGGAGTTGTTTTTAAATTTCACCTACCCAATATCTTGATTCATAGTTCAATTAGGAGATAACAAATGGTAAAATATTTAGGCGCAATACTTATAATAATCGTTGTTGCTGCTGGAATTGAGACGGGAGCGGGCCTTGACCGTGCAATAGACGTGTTATCCTTACTTTTCGTGCTTGGTGTCGCCGTGGGTCATGCACTGGGTGCAAAAGATGGTGAGAATAAAATCACACGCTTTGGTGATGGATGTGTTCGTGGTGGCTGGCTTGGTTTCTTGGTTGGCGTAAGTTTGATTGCGGGAACAGACTTTGCTGCACGAATGGATTTTAGTATGATAATGCCAGCGATGGCTGTTGCATTGTTAGCACCACTGTATGGCTACTTCTTCAAAATTATCACCATGCAGTTAGAGTGATTTAGCAAGTTTAAGAACTCTAAAAACATTATAAGCGATAGTTATGATGAACATTGTAGCTATTGCAATTAATGCTATCCAGCCAGACAGGGTGTAGCCAGTAGGCTCACACTCATATGCCCACATTGCGAATACAAGTGTTGTAAGTATTACAATACCAATGTGCAGGTTTTTACGTTCTTCTATCCGTGTTTGATCCACTTGTTTCATTTGGCTAATGCCAACTCTAACATGTTTACCTACGAAAATATTCGTACACAGAGCTTTCAAAATTGCTAGTACCAACTCAGCTTCTCCACTCGCCACGGATTCACACAGCCAAACTTAACCTGACTGTCCATAGACGCCGCTACATTGAGCCTTGTAAAACCATCAAATGAACAGACGCTTTAAGCCACAGTACCTATCACACAATGACGATGCACATGCGTTGGTTGAGGCTTTAGCTGTGGAGCTTGGTCTGTCGCTCAAGAGCAGCTTTAGCCTACGTTTATATTCTTTAATATCTTTCGCAACTTCGTCTCAGCAACGATCTACGTTTTAGCGCTAAAATTGTACCTAAAGGTACAACAGTCTCCTCCTGACATAATCGTTTTCTCTCTTACCAAAGTGGCATCTGGATTAAAGCCCTCAATCAATGCATAGTCTCGATTGCAAGATAAAGTTGCGCCTAACTCCTTAATACCCAAGGACTCATACATCTCAGCATATCGACATCTTCTAACATCAAAATCTAAAGTAGTTTGATTTTTTTCAATTATATCAATATCTAACGCATTGTCCTGAGTCCAAAACTCTAACGTCTTTAAAAATGCGTCTACATCATTTCCATATTCATCAGCTAAACTTTCTCCCTGTTCTCTTGAGAGTGCTATTATTTTTTTTCTAATAACCTCTAATACCTCTTCTTTACCGAAGCGGTCATTAAGTGCATCCATTATTGGAGCTAAAATACGAGCCTCTGTTTCTCTTCGTTTTAACACTCCAATTTCCTGAGTAATGCGATCAGTTTTAGTGTTATTCATGTTTTACTACTTTCATCTGTTACAAAAACTTAGCCTTAGTTCCACTACAAGTGAATAAAAAACCTCCCACTGTCTTTTTCATTACTCATACTATTCTTCAGACTTACCTCCAAATAAGCCGCTCCAAACTTTGCTATCTGTTATGGGTTCACCCCTATCCTTCTGATATTTCCTGTATTGCTTTGGCGTGACAATTTCATCTGGCGTGTATTGTACAGACTTTGATTTAGTAGATTTAGGATTGAAGAACTTGTTGTACTTATTGAGCCTATTTAGATAGCCAGTAGTTCTCTTTGTGGTCGTTAAGTCTTCCATTCTATCCAAGTAGAAACCTCTGTCTGAGTGCTGCCAAGCTACAGCATCCTGATAGATAGGCACGTTCTGTTTGTATTCGATAGCTGTCTGTTCTGTCACAAACACCCATGCATCCTTCATAGCTTGAAGCAGCATATCTCTGTGCCTTACTGGTACTATAAAACTATCGTGAACACTTAGCACAACGGCATTGTTGGTAAGAAAACGCTCAATAACAAACTCAACTATTTTACTGTCTAAGTTCATTAATTTAGTACCCGCACCAGTAGCGATTTGATCTGCTATCATGGGGTGTTTCGCTTTAATGCTATCAACTATTTTGCCCAGCACATCGTTAGTAAACTTGTGTTCCAAGCCACCCAATAATGAGTAGTCAAATTCTGATCTAAAAGCCCTCATTCACATTTAAACTATGATTTTTGGAACCCATATGGAACCCACAAGAAAAATTTGTTCAGAAAATAATAATATAAGCATATGATTTTAATGGCGTCCCCTGAAGGATTCGAACCCTCGACCTGCCGATTA
>Ga0213869_10001708_pt1 | contig 15945 bp, 16 predicted proteins | sample PICome_10_FD_160083 | JGI IMG/M metagenome (GOLD analysis project Ga0213869, IMG submission 160083) | Coastal seawater microbial communities near Pivers Island, North Carolina, United States - PICO132 | ecosystem: Environmental > Aquatic > Marine > Coastal | place: USA: North Carolina...
AAAGAGGTAATCATAATGGTGCTATGGCAATTTACACAAGTACTTCAGGAACGGCGCGCTTACATATCGACACATCAGGCAACGTTGGAATTGGAATGACAACTGCTTTAAATTCTAAGTTTAATGTCTTTGCGGATGGTGAAGCATTTAGAGTAGATGGAAGTGCTAATACATCAAGAACAATAAGATTTAGAAATTGTGGAGCTAATGGTACTAGTAATGCTATCATAGCATCTGATGGAATATTACAATTAAAGACCGAAGATGCAAACGCACACATATATATAAACTCTGTAAGAGACATTGCTATGCAGACCACTTCCTTAAACGGGACTGCTGGTCACTTTACATTCTCTTCTTATAATACAGAAATTATGAGAATAGATGGTGCTAGTAATAGAGTAGGTATTGGCACATCTGCTCCAAGCACGCAACTACATTTACAACATGCTTCCGGTCCAACTCTCATGATGACTCGAACAAACACAAATACTTCTGGAGAAATAGGTCAAATTGTTTTCGGTAATGGTGATTGGGATTCTTCAATGGCAAGAGTTGTTGCAATCCAAGACGGTACTAATGATGGAGCAAGGCTAGAATTTAAGACACAGTTTAATGCCGCTGGTACTGAACAGATTAGAATGGTGATAAAGGCTGATGGTAGAGTTGGTATTGGAGGTACCCCCTTAGAAAATGATACTCTTACAGTGACTACTGCAGGGGCAACAGGCTCTTTAAGATTGGTCAATAGTAATACTGGTAGTGGTTCAACAAGGTTTGTTATTGAAAATAGTTCTACAAGCCCTGCCGCTAACGACTACATCGGTGAGATCCAATTTATTGGGAAAAATACTGCCGGCAATGCCAATGGAGCAGCGTATGTGTCAGTAATTGCAGAAGATGTTACAAATGGTTCATACGATTCGAGTATGAACTTTAGCACTCTTGTTGCAGGGTATATTAGAAATCGTATGAGATTTACTCCTACTCAAACTGTTGTTAATGAAGATTCTCAAGCTTTAAATTTCCGCGTTGAATCGAATAATAACGACAATATGATTCACGTAGATGGTACAAATGACCGTGTAGGTATTGGTAGAGTTCCTGCAACTCATGCATTAGAAGTCCAAGGTCATGCAGACTTTAAGACTAACGTAACGATTACAGGCAACGTAGGTATCGGACAAACTTCATTTGGTGCCAACGGAAAGCTACAAGTTACGGGTGGTATTGGATTAACAGGGACTTCCGTAATTCGTAATAGCACGAATTCAGATGATGGAAGTACATTAAAATTCTTAGGTAACCAATTTGTAGCGGGACAAAATAATTCACATAGTTACAGCTATTCAGGGGGCGGACTAATAGCTTCCGTATCGCCGACATCGGGTGCAATTATGCTAGATGCTGGAGCAAATAGCACATCAGGCCATAGACTTAAAGTTGTTAATGGATCAAATGGTATAGATGGTTCTTTACAATATTTGTCAGGAACTACCAGAAGATTCTATGTAGATAGTTCAACAGGCAAAGTTGGAATTGGGGTCAATAGTCCAGATAGACAACTGCACGTAGGCGGCTCAATAAAAGTTGGAGATGATAATGCCTTTGAAGATACTGGTGATAATTTTTATGGTGGTGTTGTTTTTCAAACACCAATATACACCGAGTATCAGTACATATGGAATGGTGCGGACGATCATGAAACTAACTTATACTGCCCATCATACTTTATGGCTGAAATAGTGTTTACTCAGCACCAAACAAATGGCGGAACTGATATTAATAGACACTTTATAGGTAAGTGGGCAAATAACCATACTCACCATGAGTTAGAAACAATTCATGATAGTGGTAGTACTTGGTCAATGACAACGTCTATGACTGCTACAGATCATAATTTAGGAACCACGGGCGCTAACGGTAGATTAAGAATTGTAGAAACATATGGTTCAGGCTCTTATAATAAATCTACACTTACGGTAAGAGTTTATACTGGAGCAATTAGTAATATAACACATACATACGGATAAGGAGATAATTATGGCGGATAATAGAACACGAGTTGAACACCAAGTATGCGAATTAATGAATGGTAGCGTTTTGTTTGTAGAGATTCCAGATGATGGAGATACTTACGTTTATACACACGAAGATGTTGAATATAACTTTGTATTTGATACGGATCATTGGAAATTAGTAAAAGAATAGTATATAAATAGATAATAATAATTAAAACAAATTTAGGCCTCAATTTGTTTTATTTAAATTAAAAGAGGCTTTAATTAGGAGAAATAATATGTCTGTAATATGGAAAGTAATCCAAACAGAAAGAGAAACGACGAACGATGGCGTAACTGTCGCACATTGGACGGCTAGTGATTCAGAAACAGTCGGGAGTGGCGATTCTGCAGTAGTACACAACGGAAATAGCTATGGTTCAGTTGGTTTAACACCAGATCATACCGCTGATGGCTTTATAGATTATGAAGATTTAACTGAAAATAATGTAGTAGGTTGGGTAAAAGATTCACTTGGTAGTGAAGAAGTAACACGTGTTGAAGAAAGCATTGCAGCTCAAATAGCTGATTCTAAAGCACCTGCCACAGCTTCAGGGTTACCTTGGGAGTAAATATTATATATCTAGAGTGTAAATATTTATAAATACAAGTAACAAACTAAAAAAGAGAATTATCAATATGGCTAAACCCAATTCAAGACAAACATTAATCGACTATTGCTTGCGTGCACTAGGCGCTCCTGTAGTTGAAATAAATGTTGATGATGATCAGGTTGAAGATAGGGTTGATGAAGCTTTACAGTTTTATCAGCATTATCACGCCGATGCTATTGAAAAGGTCTTTTTAAAACATCAGGTAACGCAAACTGATATTACTAACGGATATATTACTATACCTGATTTGGTAACTGATGTTGTTCAAGTTTTCCCAATCAGAGATGGATTGGGAACTGGCATGTTTGATGTTCAATATCAAATGCATTTAAATGATATGTATTCGCTTGGCTATATGGGATCTCTTGTTGAGTACGAGATGGCTCAACAATGGTTATCGATGTTAGATCTATTGGTAGATTCTGACGAAAAACATATTAGCTTCGATAGACATAAAAATCAATTGCGAGTTGATATGGATTGGTCGGTAGAAGTAACAGTTGACGAATATCTTATTATTGAGTGCTACAGAATACTAGATCCAAACACTTATACGGATGTCTATAATGACTACTTCTTAAAACGATATCTCACAGCATTAATTAAAATGCAGTGGGGAGTTAATCTTTCTAAATTTGAGGGAATGGTAATGCCTGGAGGCGTTACTTTTAACGGAAGACAAATTTTAGAAGACGCTAAGGAAGAGATAGAAAAATTAAATGAAGAAGTCAGATTAAACTGGGAACAACCGGTTGACTTCTATACGGGGTAAAATATGCCACGAAGTGTATATTTCTCTCAGGCAGTAAAGTCAGAACAAAATTTATATGAAGATTTAATTATTGAATCTCTTAAAATTTTCGGACAGGATGTATATTACATTCCTAGGACTTTAGTATCTAGGGACAACATACTAGGCGAAGATAGAGCATCTAAGTTTGACGATGCTTATCTTATAGAAGCTTATATTGAAAACACCGATGGATTTGAAGGTGCGGGTGATCTGTATCAGAAATTTGGCCTTGAAATTAGAGATGAAGCAACTTTTGTGATTTCTAGAAGACAGTGGCAAAATCTAGTAGGTATATGGAACAACGTAGTAGATACGAATAAGCCTCAAGAGGGTGATTTAATATTTCTACCAATGTCAAACTCCTTCTTTGAAATTTCTTTTGTCGAAGATGAACAACCATTTTATCAATTATCTAACTTACCTGTATACAAAATGCAGTGTAGCTTATTTGAATATAACGAAGAAGATTTTGAAACAGGCGTTGATGCAATTGATGTTGTTCAAGGTCAACAATCATATCAGGTTGGTATGACAGTAACTGTTGCTGGTGGAAATCACTTTAAACAAGGCGAAACTGTAACTCAGGTTATTAGCACAAATCCGGCAGTAAGTGTATACGGCGAAATCCAGACTCTTACTAAAACTTCTAATATTGCTGCTACTATATCGGTATCAAATATCGGGGTGACCGGAAGCACTGACGCAAAAGACTTTTTTGTGTCTAATTCGGTCGGTTTATTAGGTTCAGAGTCTGGAAAGACTTGTTATATCGCAAGTATTAATAACGTCGCAGACGCTGAAGCATTCCCTAGCGATGATCAAGCTGAAAACTATGCATTTGAAGTAGAAGCCGATGGGTTCTTAGACTTTACAGAAACTAATCCGTTTGGCGACGCGTCGGAGACTTATTAATGTTTGGAAATCACTTTTATCACGCAACAACCAGAAAGGCGGTTGCTTTATTTGGAACTATATTTAATAACATAAGCGTTATTAGACAAGATGGTTCTGGTAATGTATTAAATCAAATTAAAGTACCATTAGCTTATGGACCTAAACAAAAATTCTTATCTAGATTAGATACACCAACCGGTCAAGATGCTACAATGGCAATCAAGTTACCTAGGATGGGATTTGAAATAACTTCAATGGACATTGATTCTACCCAGAAGTTAGCAAAGAGAAATCAAATAGTAGAAAATCATGCGACCGATTCTACCAAAAAGAAAACAATTAAACAAGCCGTAGCATATAATATTAATATGTCACTTTTTGCTATGGCAAAAAATCAAGATGACGGATTGCAAATAATGGAACAAATACTTCCGTATTTTCAACCTGAATATACAGTAACAATTAACCCAGTATCTGGGTTTGACTATAAGCAAGATGTTCCTATTATATTAAACGCTGTTACTATACAAGATGATTACGAGGGTGATTTTCAAACTCGTAGAGCATTAATATACCAATTTGACTTTGTTATGAAGATGAAGTACTTTGGACCGACCGCAGATCAAGGCGTTATTAAAGAAATTAACTTAGATTTTAATGCTGACCCTGGTGGTGCAAATATACTAGAGAATATGGATTTTACTATTTCGCCTACTAGCGCAGATGAGGATGATAACTATACTGTTACTGTAAGTATAACATAGGTACATTATGGATAAATTAGAAAAAATGCAGGAAAGCCTGAATAAGAACTTGCCTGAGAAAAAAGTTAAAAAAACTGAATTGACCACTACACAGAAAGAGGTCAAAGATGATTATGAATTTTCCAGAAAAACATACAAAGATCTCATTGAAACTGGAGTGAGGTCTCTTGACGTACTTGCAGAACTTGCAAGAGAATCAGAACATCCTAGGGCTTTTGAAGTATTATCTAAAGCAATTAAAGATATCGGCGACGTAACTGATAAGCTCATGGATCTACAGAAAAGTAATAGAGACCTTAACGACGAAAATAAAGGTAAGAAAGAAGTAACAAACAATAATTTATTTGTAGGAAGTACTACAGATTTACAAAGATTATTTATGAAGCACGACAAAGAAAATAAAGACAAGAAGATTATAGATGCCACGCCCGAAGAATGAACATGAAGGTTATCTAGGAAATCCTAATGTAAAAAAGGATGGAGTAGAAAGCCAATTTAGTGAAGAGGAGATCAAGGAATACAGACAATGTATGATGGATCCTGGTTATTTCGCTATTAATTATTTGAAGGTTATATCTTTAGACGATGGTTTAGTACCATTTAATTTGTATCCATATCAGAAAAATATGTTTAATCATTTTAATGATAATAGGTTTTCTGTGATTTTGGCTTGCAGACAGTCTGGTAAATCGATTTCTGCAGTGGCGTATCTTTTATGGTATGCGTGTTTTCATCCTGAGAAGACGATTGCGATATTGGCAAACAAAGGTGCTACTGCTAGAGAAATGCTTGCTCGTATTACTCTTATGCTAGAGAATTTACCATTCTTCTTACAACCTGGATGTAAAGCATTAAACAAAGGCTCTATTGAATTTAGTAATAATTCTAAGATTATTGCGTCAGCTACTTCTGGTAGTTCTATTCGTGGTTTGTCTATTAACTTATTGTTCCTAGATGAGTTTGCGTTTGTGGAAAACGATGCTCAATTCTATACATCGACATATCCGGTAGTATCTTCCGGTAAAGACACTAAAGTGATTATTACGTCAACGGCTAATGGTATTGGTAATGTGTTTCACAGAATATGGGAAGGTGCTACCACATACACTAACGAATATAAAGCTTTTAGAGTAGATTGGTGGGATGTACCTGGAAGAGACGACGCATGGAAAGCAGAGACAATATCAAATACTTCAGAGTTACAGTTTGATCAAGAATTTGGTAATAATTTCCATGGTCGTGGTAACACATTAGTAGATGCAAGTGATCTTTTAGCACAAAAATCTCAAAGGCCTATGACATGGAACGAAAATCTATATATCTATGAGAAAGCAATAGAAGATCACCAGTATGTTATGACTGTCGACGTTTCAAAAGGACGTGGACAAGATTATAGCACGTTTACTATTATTGATACATCAGTAAACCCATTTAAACAGGTTTGTGTGTTTAGAGACAACAACATATCTCCGATGCTGTTGCCTGATATGTGTTATAAGTATGCTAAGCTGTATAACGAAGCTTACATTATTGTGGAGTCAAACGATCAAGGTGCAGTTGTATGTAATGGATTGTATTATGATCTAGAATACGAAAACATGTTTGTGGAATCGCAGGTAAAGGCTAATGCGATTGGTGCTACAATGACAAGACGTGTTAAAAGGATTGGATGTTCTACTTTTAAAGATCTTATAGGACAAAAAAAGCTTCATATTGTAGACGCTAATACAATTGAAGAGATGTGTACATTTGTTGCTAGAGGTAATTCTTTTGAAGCACAAGCACCTAATCATGACGATTTAGTTATGAATTTAGTATTGTTTTCGTGGTTTACTACAACAGATATATTTCAGGGAATAACAAATATTGACATGAAAAACATGTTATATAAAGAACAATTACAGGCAATACATGATGATTTATTGCCGTTTGGAATTATTAATGATGGACATAAAGGCGTTACTGAGGGAACAGGCGACGGAGAAGGTAATGTGTGGTTTGAGGTCGAACACCTTTAAAACTTTATTTATATAAATAATACTGATTGAACATAACCGTATTATGAAAACTTATTAATAACTCAAATTGAGAGGACAAAAAAATGGCATTTCAAGTATCACCAGGCGTCCAAGTCAATGAAATTGACGCATCGGGCGTAATACCTGCAGTCTCAACCAGTATTGGTGGATTCGCAGGAGCTTTTAATTGGGGTCCAGTTGAAGAAGTTAGAACGGTTGGTTCAGAAACAGAACTAGCTAGTATCTTCGGAACACCGGATGACAATACAGCAAAATACTTTTTAACAGCAGCATCATTTTTAAAATATGGTAACGCTTTAAAAGTAGTACGAGCAGCTTCAGGTCACCTAAACGCGACCGACGGAACTGCAAAATTAGTCAAGAACGAAGATCATTACGATTCTTTGTCACATGACGGAACCTTTATTGCAAAATATCCAGGAGTACTGGGTAATGCAATCGAAGTACAAGTATGTCCAGCTAACGCTACAGCATTTGGAAATTTTGCTCACGCAGGTGAGTTTGATGGTGTTCCAGGAACATCAGATTCTGCTGCAGTTGGTGGACATTCAAACGACGAATTACACATCGCCGTTATCGACAAAACAGGAGCATGGACCGGAACGGCTAACACCGTTTTAGAAGTATTCCAATTCGTTTCACAAGCTTCAGACGCATATAAAGCAGACGGAACTTCAAACTACTACAAAGAAGTAATTAACAGAACTTCTAGATATGTTTGGTGGTCAGGTCATGCTAGTGGGCTAACTGACGCTGGCGAATCATTCGCTAGTCAATCATCAGCAACAGCTTATACTACTGGAACAGCAGTAATTACTGCAGCTATGGCCGGTGGAATTGACGATAACGCGCCAACTCACGGAGAGCTTGGTACTGCATTAGACCTTTTAGCAGACGCTGAAACAGTCGATGTAAACTTACTGTTTGCATATCCAGACGCTAACGGCACAAAAAATATTGCAGATAAACTTATTTTAATATGTAACACAAGAAAAGATTGTATGGCTTTTGTATCGCCTCCAATCGAAGCTTCAGTTGGATCAGCGACTCCTGCTGCTGGCGTAAAAGCCTGGGCTGACACATTAGCCTCTACTTCTTACGCTTCAACAGATTCCGGAGCTGTATACGTTTATGATAAATATAACGACGTATATAGATGGTTGGGAGCTTCTGGTCTTTGTGCTGGTCTTTGTGCGAATACAGACAATGTTGCTGATGCATGGTTCTCACCTGCAGGAACAACAAGAGGTCAACTATTTGGTGTTACTAAATTAGCATATAATCCTAAGAAAACTGATAGAGACATGCTTTATAAAGCAAGAGTTAATCCTCTCGTTTCTTTCCCTGGACAAGGTACTATGTTATTTGGAGACAAAACATTATTGAGCAAGCCAAGTGCATTTGATAGAATCAACGTAAGAAGATTATTCATTGTAATTGAAAAAGCAGTATCTACTGCAGCTAAGGGACAACTCTTCGAATTTAACGATGAGTTTACTAGAGCTCAATTTAGAAATCTTCTTGAGCCATTCTTAAGAGATGTAAAAGGAAGACGTGGTGTTACAGACTTTAGAGTCGTATGTGATACTACAAACAACACAGGTCAAGTAATTGATGCTAATAGATTTGTTGCTGATATCTTTATCAAGCCTTCAAGGTCTATTAACTTCATCTCACTTAACTTTATTGCAACAAGAACCGGAGTCGATTTCTCAGAAGTCGCCGGTAGTTAATTAGGAGAAGAATAATGGCAATTTTAGGCGTAGACGATTTTAAATCTAAGCTAGTAGGCGGTGGTGCACGTTCTAACATGTTCAAAGTAACATGTAACTTCCCTGCTTATGCTCAAGGTGACGTTGAACTATCTTCCTTCATGATTAAGGGTGCTCAGTTTCCTTCATCAGTCGTGGCTCCTGTCCCTGTATTATTCAGAGGCAGACAACTACAACTAGCTGGTGACAGAACTTTTGAACCTGTAACATTAACAGTGATTAATGATACTGGTTTTGAAGTAAGAAACTCATTCGAAAGATGGATGAATGGTATTAGCGAACACAACAATAACACAGGTCAAAGTAATCCTACCGATTATATGGCTGACATTATTGTTGAGCAGTTAAACAAGCAAGGCGAAGTAACTAAGACTTACGATATGCGTGGTTGTTTCCCAACTAATCTTTCAACAATTGAACTTTCATACGATAATGAAAACCAGATTGAAGAATTTACAGTTGAGTTACAAGTACAATATTGGGAGTCTGGAACTACTTCTTAAAAGCTTTATAAATAATATTAAACGAGGGGAGTTAATCTCCCCTCCGATAATATATTGAGGTAAATAAAAAATGGCAGAACTTTTTGGATTTGAGATCAATAGAAAGGGCAACAAGCTTCCAGAGCTTCCTTCTTTTGTTCCAGACACGGACGAAGACGGTGTTGGCGTTATTAACAGTGGTGGTCACTTTGGCCAGTATGTTGATATTGACGGCGATACTGCAAAAAATGAAGTAGATCTTATATACAAGTATAGAGATATTGCTTCACATCCAGAATGCGATGCAGCCGTAGAAGACATTATAAATGAAGCAATTGTAGGTGACAATAAATCAGCGCCTATTGAAATTGTTATGGATGAAATGGAAGCATCTGATAAGGTGAAGAAAGTTATGAAAGAAGAGTTTGAGAATATAATCTCGCTTCTTAAATTTAATAGCTACTCTCACGATATTTTTAGAAAATGGTATGTAGATGGTAGGTTACCATATCATATTATTATCGACAACAAGAACCCTAAAAAGGGTATTCAAGAATTACGATATATTGACCCAACAAAATTAAGAAAAATTAAAGAGATCGAAGAAGAAAAAGATCCAAGGACTGGGGCCAATATAATTAAGAAGTCAGAAGAGTACTTCTTATTCCAAGATAACGGAATGAAAGGTAGTAACGAAGCTTTAAAAATACATCCTGACTCGATTGCATATTGCACATCAGGAATGCTAGATCCAACTCGCAAAAGAATTTTGTCGTTTTTACATAAAGCGATTAAGCCAGTTAACCAATTAAGAATGATGGAAGACTCTTTGGTAATCTATAGAATTAGTAGGGCACCAGAAAGAAGAATCTTTTATATTGATGTTGGTAACTTACCTAAGGGTAAGGCCGAAGAGTACTTAAAGAATATTATGGGCCAATACAGAAATAAATTGGTCTACGACGCAGCTACTGGAGACATTAAAGATGATCGTAAGCACATGTCGATGTTGGAAGACTTCTTCTTACCGCGTAGAGAAGGTGGTAGAGGTACGGAAATTTCAACATTACCTGGAGGGGAAAACCTCGGACAAATCGACGATATCATATACTTCCAAAAGAAATTGTACAAGTCTCTCAACGTTCCAGCTAATCGTTTAGAGCAAGAGTCTGGATTTAATCTAGGTAGATCTACTGAGATCTCTAGAGACGAAGTTAAGTTTAAGAAGTTTTTGGATAGGTTGAGAAAAAGATTTAGCGATCTATTTTTACAGCTACTAAAAACTCAATTACTACTTAAAGGTGTTATAACTAAAGAAGATTGGCTAAAGTGGAAGGAAGATATATACTTTGACTTTATTGAAGATAATTACTTTAGTGAGTTAAAAGAAGCTGAGATAACAAGAGAACGTTTTGAAATGTTAGCTCAAATGGATGAATATGTTGGAAAATATGTGTCCAATGAATGGATTCGTAAGAACATCTTACGACAAACAGATGACGAGATCGCCGAAATTCAAAAACAAATCGCTGCTGAAAAAGCATCTGGCGATATTGAAGATGAAGATGACCTTGACATTTAAATTATTATAAATATATAACGAAGGATAAAAATAAATGAGTATTGAAAATTTAATTAATGATGTAAAAAATGGCGATAATGTTGCTGCTAGTAAGCAGTTTAATTCAGTTATGGCCGACAAATTAGCTGCTGCGCTTGATGCAAAGAAGATCGAACTAGCTTCTTCATTACAAGACAGGCAGGCCTCTAAAGAAGAGGAATAACAACGGAAATAAGTATATGAAGCTTATAGCAGAATTTAATGACAGTAACCTAGAGGTTATTGAAGAAAAAGTTAATGGTAAAAAGACTCTCGTAATTGAGGGTGTTTTTATGCAAGCCGATTCTAAAAATAGAAACGGTCGTATTTATGAAAAAAGCATTCTCGAAAATGCTGTAAATAAGTACGTAAAAGAACAAGTAAGTACTGGTAGAGCAGTCGGGGAGTTAAATCACCCTGAAGGTCCTACCATTAACTTAGATAAAGTTTCACACAAAATTACAGAACTCAAATTTGACGGAAGTAATGTTGTAGGAAAGGCATCAATCTTAGAAACCCCTATGGGTCAAATTGTAAAAGGTTTGCTCGAAGGTGGAGTTAAGCTTGGTGTATCAAGTCGTGGTATGGGAAGTCTTGTGCAAAAGAATGGCGCTATGTATGTGAAGGATGACTTTATGTTGTCTACAGTAGATATCGTTCAAGACCCTTCAGCTCCAGAGGCGTTTGTCAATGGAATTATGGAAGGTGTTGATTGGGTATGGAATAATGGCGTTCTTTGTCCACAAGAAGTTGAGAAAATTGAGACTGAAATCAAGGAAGCTCGAGGCGTTAGATCATCTGATGTTGAGATTAAAGCTTTTAAGAATTTCCTCTCTAAACTTGTAAATTCTTAATAGGAGAATAAATTATGTCTAATGACGAAAATAAAAATGATTTAGTCGAAGACGTATCAGAAACTGAAGAGCTTACTAACGAGGAGCTCGTTGAAGACGAACAAGTTCAAGACGAAGAAATCGTAGAAGCAAAGGCTAAAGTAGAAGCTGATGAAGAGGGTGATGACGAAGAGGAAGAAGTATCCGAAGATTCCGATGAGGAAGAAGAGGAAGAAGAGCCTGTTGTTGAAATGCCTAAAACTAAAGCTGCTATTATGGCATCAGTAAATGATATGTTGAAGAAATCAAAAAAACTAGACGCACAAAAGATTTATGCTAGTGTTATGAAAACTATGGAAAGTGATCACGGTGATGACGAAGAAGAAGAGAAGCCAGTTAAGGAAGACGTAAATGTCGACCATATTGACTACTCTGAAGATTTAGAATCATTGGTGGCTGAAGAAGCTACACTATCCGACGGTTTTCAAGCTAAGGCTGGAATCATCTTTGAAGCTGCTTTAAAAACTAAAGTAGGTGCAGAGATTGATAGACTCGAATCTGAGTACGTCGCAAACCTTGAAGAAGAAGTAACTGAAATCAAGTCTGAGCTAGTAGAAAAGGTAGATTCATATCTTAACTATGTGGTTTCAAACTGGATGTCTGAGAATGAAGTTGCAGTAACTACTGGTCTTAGGACTGAAATTGCTGAAGACTTTATGACTTCTTTACAATCAGTGTTTAAAGAGCACTATATTGAGGTTCCAGAAGGTAAGGTTGACCTGGTCGACGAATTAGCCGAGCAAGTTGCTGAACTGGAAGAATCTTTAAATAAATCAACGGAAGATAACATCGCACTAACTGAGTCTGTTTCTAATTTAGAAAGAGCTGAGATTGTGAGAAATGCATCTTCTGGGCTAGCATTGACTGAAGCTGAAAAGCTTGCATCTTTGGTAGAAGATATCGATTTTGATGACGCAGAATCTTTCGAAATGAAAGTGAATGTTGTTAAAGAATCATACTTCAGATCTGAAGCTCAAGAATCAGTAGATGAAGCTCAACAACTAGTTGGTACTGACGAAGCTCCAGCTGAACTCAATGATGTTATGGCTAGATATACACAAGCTATTTCAAAATTTAACAAATAGTCTAATAGGGGAAAACAAAAAATGTTTAACGCAGACAAAAACTTAATGGAAAAGTGGGCTCCGGTTCTTGAGCACGCAGATGTTCCATCAATTCAAGACGGTCATAAAGCAGCTACGGTTGCAAGACTGTTAGAGAACCAAGAAATTGCAGCTAGAGAAGAAGGTCTAGCAGCTCAAGGTAACATGATATCAGAAGCAGCGGGTAACGTTGTTGGTGCTGGTATGGGTGGTACTGCGGGTGCAATCAAAGGATTCGATCCAGTATTGATTTCTTTGGTAAGAAGAGCTATGCCTAACCTTATCGCTTATGATATCGCTGGTGTACAACCTATGTCAGGTCCTACTGGACTTATCTTCGCTATGAAGTCAACATTCACTAACCAAGCTGGTGGTGAGGCATTGTTTGACGAAGCTAATACAGCTTTCTCAGGTGGTGGTACTCAAGAAGCAGGACCTTCTGGTCTTGAAGCTGCAGCTGATGACGGTGACGGTTCTTTGGCAACTGGTGAAACTTCTGGTGAGATTTTCTCAACAGTCGGTGCTGGTCTAACTACAGCTCAAGCTGAAGCATTAGGCGACGGTGGCGGTACTACTTTCGGTGAGATGGCTTTCAAAATCGATAAGTCAACTGTAACTGCTAAGTCAAGAGCTCTTAAAGCTGAGTACACAATGGAACTTGCTCAAGATCTTAAGGCTGTTCACGGTCTAGATGCTGAAGGCGAGCTTGCTAACATCCTTTCTTCTGAAATCCTTGCGGAAATCAACAGAGAAGTTGTTAGAACTGTAAACCAAAAAGCTAAGCTAGGTGCTCTACAATCTTCAGTAGCTGTTAAAGGTATCTTTAACTTGCACACTGATTCAGACGGCAGATGGTTAGCTGAAAAAGCTAAAGGTCTTATCGTTCAGATTGAAAGAGAAGCTAACGTGATTGCTAAAGAAACAAGAAGAGGAAAAGGTAACTATGTAATCTGTTCTTCTGATGTTGCTTCAATCCTTGCTGCTTCTGGTATGCTTGACTACAGCCCTGCACTTAATACTAACTTGAATGTTGATGATACTGGTAATACTTTTGCTGGTGTTCTTAACGGTAAGTTTAAAGTGTATGTAGATCCATACGCAACTGGTACTAACCCTGACTACGTAACTGTAGGTTACAGAGGTACTACTCCATATGACGCAGGTCTTTTCTATTGCCCATACGTTCCTTTAACTATGGTTAAAGCGATTGGTGAAGAAGACTTCCAGCCAAGAATCGGTTTCAAAACTAGATACGGCATGGTCGCTAACCCATATGTAGCAGCTGATGGTACAGGTACTGCAAGAGCTAACCCATACTTTAGAATCTTTAGAGTAGACGGAATCATGCAGAACAGCTAATCTTTAATTAGATATGCGATTAAGGGACCTTCGGGTCCCTTTTTTTTATTCCTAATGTTATAACTTGTATAAATAACAGTATGACTACTGCAAATAAAAACTTTTTAAGTCCCACTGGGTTTCAATTTAAAATCGATTCTACTCAATATGCTAATGTTGAGTATTTCTGCACAGCCGTGACACTTCCTGACTTATCACTGGGAGAGGCACCAAATCCGTATAAGGCATCTAATATGGCTTTCACTGGTGATAGAATCACTTTTGGAGATCTTACAATACGATTTAATGTAACAGAAGATATGGAAAACTATATCGAAATGTTTAACTGGATGCATAATATAATCGAGAAAGGTGAGTCGTTTAAGTCTGACGCTACACTATCAATTTTGAGTAGCCATAATAACGTAACTAAAGAAATTAGCTTTAGAGATTGCTTTCCTACTAATCTATCAGCTGTTGAATTTTCTACTCAGCAAACTGATATTGAATATTTGCAAGCTGACGTAACACTTAAATATACGTACTACGAGATTAAATAACGTATATAAATATACATTGTGATATGCATTCAAATATGCATTATAATATATAAAATGGAAATATTATGAATAACCTAGAAACAATACTTGAGATGTGGAAGAAAGACTCCATCATTGACGAACTTCAATTAGATCAATCCGCTCGAGACTCAGCGAAGCTTCATTCGAAGTACTTAGAACTATATTCTGTAAATAAGCTAAGATTTAAGAAGCTAGACTTAGAATTTAAAGTCTTGTTGAGAGATAAGTTTATGCATTATAATGGTAAGCTAAGTCAAGAAGAGATGGATTCTAAGGGATGGGGCTACGATCCATTAAATGGTCTTACTGTATTAAAGGGCGATATGGATAAGTGGTATGATTCAGATCCTATTATTCAGGCACATCAGGCAAAGATGCATTACACACAAGAGCTCGTTGACACTTTAAAAGAAATACTTGACAATATTAAGTGGCGACATCAGAACATTAAAAATATTATTGAATGGAACAAATTTACTAGTGGGATGTAATGGAAAAAATTGTCGTTAAGAAAAAGAACGAAGTATTTTTAAGCGTTATAACGGATCCAGGAATAGAAATGGAGTTATCAGAACACTTCTGTTTTTATGTTCCTGGTTATAAGTTTATGCCGTCGTACAAGAATAGAATGTGGGATGGTAAGATACGATTATACGATTTACGTAAGAAACAAATTTATGGTGGATTGTTTAGATATTTTAAAGAATTCGCCGATGCTCGTGGCTATGAGATCGTAGTTGAAGATAATTCTTCTTTTGGTAGACCGGATAGTAATGAGCTACATGATATCGAAAGCTTTCTTGCACAAGTAGTGCTCACGGCTAACGGAGATAGTATTACACCTAGGGATTATCAATTAGATGCGCTCTCACACGCGCTAGATAATAAACGATCTTTATTGTTAAGTCCCACGGCTTCTGGAAAGAGTTTAATCATTTATTTAGCAGTTAGATATTATTTGGAGATGTATGACAGTAATGTATTGCTGATTGTTCCTACCACTTCACTAGTA
>Ga0213869_10001711_pt1 | contig 15935 bp, 17 predicted proteins | sample PICome_10_FD_160083 | JGI IMG/M metagenome (GOLD analysis project Ga0213869, IMG submission 160083) | Coastal seawater microbial communities near Pivers Island, North Carolina, United States - PICO132 | ecosystem: Environmental > Aquatic > Marine > Coastal | place: USA: North Carolina...
CGGGCTATGATGTGTTATGTTATTCAGCGAGGTGATGCGGATAGTTTTGTACCTTCGGAAACAGACCCAATATACAAAGCAAAATTTTATGAGGCAAAAAAAGAGGGAGTTATTATGAAAAATTTATATGTAGAGTGGAGTGAAAAGGGAGAATGTTTTATGCGTGATTACAGAGATTACTGATTTAATTATTACATTTATAATAATTTTTTAATTTTCGTTGTTATTTCAGAAATTTGTCTTTCCCACCATTTATTATTCTTAGTTATAATTTCATTTATTTTATCCATATCATTGTATATCTTTTCACATTTTGATACTGCTTCTTCCCAGTTTTCTCCAATAATTAATTCAGGCAAACCATTATTATTATACTTAAATGTTAACTCTATTTCTTCATTCGTTCCACAAATTACAGGGACAGCACCAGCAACAATTGTTTCATATAATCTAAAACAATCAAGACTAATATTACCTCTACCAATTGGAACAAATATTGAATTATTATAAATATCAAACAACTCAGATGGCTTTACATTTTGTTGATTAGGGTCAGACCAATTCGTTCTACCGGTTTTAATATTTTTTCTCTTAAATTTTTTGTAAAATTCTTTTAACATATCTAATCTGTCACTTTTTAAAGCACCCACAAAAGAAAAATCGTGTATTTTATTATCATTAATATTGTTTTTATTATTATCAAGGAATCCAGTAACATAACCTAATGGTATTTGGTGGCTATTAGTTTTATAATTAATGTTATCAAAATTGTATTGATAAAATAAAATTTTTATACAATCATATTTATTGTAAAGGTCATAATAATTTGTATCTTTCCCATATTCATCACTTAAATGAAAAATAACAAATGGTTTTAATTCAATAATTAAACTTTCTAGGTAATTTAAATTAATAACCTTATTACAAGCAATAACATTTTTATAATTTAAATTGTAGTTTTTATTTTCAATAGTCGTATTATTATCGAATAATATAAAGTTAATATTAACATCATAAGAATAAGAATTAAAAATATCATTCTTGAAAAAATCTAATTCCCATTCGGAGGTTTTTGTATAAAAAATATTCATTTATATACTTAATAGAATATTTTAATAATAATAAGTTAATGTGATGCAAAATAAATAATAAATACTACAATTACTATAATTAAACACATAGATATTAAATATTCGCAGAATAATTTGATTCGTTGTCTTCTAGTCCGTTGGACTATCACATAATTTGGTAGTCTATCAATGACAAATTGTTGGTTATCATTTAAATTAAGTGGATTATATATTACTCTGGATGGTCGGCGTTGATAACTTTCTATTTCTTGTTGTTGTACGCTTTCATCCATTGGTATAGGTGTTCTACAAATAGGGCATGAAATACTGGTTCTTAACCAATTAGCATAACACTTAGAATGTAATTTTGCATCACAATGACAACTTCGTGAAACATCAAAATCTAATATATTCAAAACGGGGTCATTCGTTTTTTCCATACAAATGAAGCATTCGTTGCTAGTAATACTATTATAACTTTTTATTGATCGTGATGGACTTACTGGTTGTGATGCTAATGATGATGTTGATGATGTGGTTGATGTTGATGATGAAGACATAATCTATAATGTTTTATTTCTACTACATAATAGATTTAATTTATTTTTAAGTGTAATTTTTAATGTTTCTTGGTTCTCTTGCTCTTTTTTGTCTTTCTATATTTTTTTCTCTTTCTATGCTTTTTACTTTTCTTATGCTTTTTACTTTTCTTATGCTTTCTCTCTTTTTTACCTGCTACATCTAGTATTTCTAATTCCTCATTTGGTGATGTTACGGTTTTAAGGATAGGTTCGGTTTTTTTGTCTTCGACCACTTTTTCACGTAAAAACTTTAAAATAGCATCAACTTCTCTCATACCATTATATTCATGCAGTCTATCGTCTTTTAAAACTTTAATAGAAGGAAAACCCATAACAGGTGGAAATGGTAACATATTAGAAACTCCACTATCAATATCTGCGCTCATTACAGAATTAAATTCAGGTTCCTTGTGTAATATTTTTTTAACGACTTCCCATTTCGGTGAAAGCATATCACAATGAGGACAACCTTTCATCATATACACCATTACAGTAGCTTTATGTTTATGAACATTATCATTAAATTCTAGTAAGTCAGTAATAGGATCAGCAACCTTAATTATTTTCATATCTCTATATATATATAAGAAGATGAAAAAATTATTACTAATTATTATGGTTTTTTTACTAGGTTTATATGTAACTAGCAATTATTCATCAAAAAGTATTGAAATGTTTATGAACAATGATAATAACCAATGCGCTAATATTTTAGTTAAAAAGGGAAATAAAATTTATTTAAAGATGAGTGGAAAAGCCGAAATCCCAGGAGTTAATCCTATGGTATTTGATAATTTAAATCAATATGTGGAATTTTTACAATGGCAGCGTTCGCAAAATATTAAGTGCCCTGTTTTATATTTAGAACATAGTTACAACGCACAAGGTGATGAAGTATATAAAATGCGTCCTGATATGTTTAATTCAGAAGGAGGACTAAATTCCTACACACCAGATAAATACGATAATAGAGCAAATTTTAAACATAATACAGAACGCACAAGTTTTGAACGTGTAGTGGGTGATAAATCATTGTTATTAGATGCCTCGCGCAATGACCCTCCTTATAATAAAAACCAATATCCAGGATTTGATCCACAAAATCAATATATCGGTTTAGAAGTGCCTCTTGATAAAATGTTCCATTCACAAGAACGATTACCTAAAAGTGATAATCCAATGGATACCAATTGGGGTGGTGCTAAATTTAGTGAAAAAAGTGTAAAATCAGGTGCATACAAGGATGATAATGTTAGTATTTGGGTTGATTAGATTAATTATAATATATTAATTATTAAAATTAAATATGTATTTATTGTATAGTAAATTAAAATGTCAAGAAATCGATTAAGTGCTAGATATTCAAGTAGAGTTGGTTCTCTAATGACTGTTAATTTATTTAAGTTTCCAAATTATCTTTATGATAATGCTTCTAATTCACAATCATTAATGATGAAAAAATTCGAGACTATGATAAATGGCTCATCACCCAAATATTATTTAAGACAGAGTGATTTTAGCGAAGGTACATTAAGAATAACTAAACCAGGAGTGTATATTTTAAAAGAAAATATTATTTTTAATCCACCAACCCAATTTCCAACACATGAACAAACAAAATATCCTATGGGTAAAGATGGACCATACCATTTAGGATTTTTTGCTGCTATCGCAATTGAAACATCAAATGTTATTATTGATCTTAATGGAAAATCTATTACTCAATCTGCCGAACACAATTTAATTCAACGATTTTTCTCTGTTATTGAGTTAGCTAATTCTCCTTTTATTCCTGGTCAAGGACCTCATTCATTTATTGATACATTTGGTTGGAAACCAGCGTCTAATACACTTATTATGAATGGAGGACTGTTAAATTCATCTCATCATGGTGTCCACGGTAACGAAAATAACAATGTTATGATTTATAATACGAATATTAATAATTATGAGGTTGCGGGTGTCGCATTAAATGGTGCAACTGGTTCTATAATTAGTAATAATATTATAAAAGGAAATAACTCGACTGTTAAAGTATTGGCTGCCTTCTCTCAATCTATATTTGTTTTATGGGCTTTGGAACAAAAACGAAAAACCGATTCAGATGTTTATATTAATCTAAATAAAGATGTTAATTTAGCAAAAAAACAAATATTGAATAATCAACAACAAAGTACTTATTTTGAAAATACAACCGGCAAATATGATGGTAATATGTATGGAATAGTTCTTAATGTAAGAGGTGTTGTTATTAATAAATTTATTGAAGAGAGAACGGAAGAAATGTCTGGAAACCAAGATATTTTGGTGATAAATAATTATATTCGCGATGTTGATAGTCACCCTGTTGAAATAGTGGCTCTTGCTATTGATGGTGATACTCAAAGTGAAGGCGCTTATGGTGCCAAGAGAATGGTAGGTCCATTTGGTGACGTTCTAGAAATCGAAAATATTATGGACGGTGAGAGAAAATATGATGGAACTACATTATCAGAGGCGCAACTTTATTTAGCAGCCAATTATTCTGAATTAGGTACTGTTAATATTACTCAACAAGTTATTAATTGGAGTAAATCAGAACCAAAACAAGAATTACCTCAATCATTACAATTTGTTCCTGAGGGTGATTCAATGGGTCATTTTATGAAAGGTAATATTGGTATTTTTGTTTCTGCTGGAATAAATATAAACTTACTTAACAATAGAATTAATAATGTATCCACCCACGGAACTGATGTTGGTACATGTTCTTTATTTACAGAAGACCAAAAATATTCTCACGGTGCAAATTCTTACGGTATTTTACAAACTGCTAGTAAAAATATAAGCGGTATTAGTACAAATAGCATTTCCAATATTATCACAGAACAATCAAAGGCACAAGCGACTCCTGTAAAAACTATTAATCAATAAAAAAAATTGAATTCATAATCACTATTCATAACTACACATAATCTAATTCCAAATCATATTAGAGTATGTGCGAACTTACATTGCAAAGTGCCCTTAAACTTTCTGAACCAGATGAAATTAAAAATAATGCAGTTCAAGAAATTATTGGAGGGATTTTTGGTCGCGCGGCTACTCTTGGACGTTCATCAATTTGTTTTGCCGGTCAATGTGATTTTACAGAAGAATTCTATAAAAATGGTGATGATATGCTTTATTTAGGTATGCCAGGATTGCGTATGTCGTATCCATATAATACAGTTCAAGTTTATAAAGGGAATCAATGGATGTTCGAATGTTTTAAACTGTATAAACTATTGGAAATTGGAACATTCCCACATTCAAGTGAACCAGGTGAATATAAATACCATAACTTGCCACCTATTCTTAAAATCCCGCGTTCAGATGGAACAGTTCAAGACGCCATTACCCGAAGTGAATTTTATGGTATTCAAGTTCGAAAGTCCGGTTCAGATAAAACAAATCCATTTGTTAATATTTATGTCACTGTTGTGTTTAGCACAGATGAAAAAACAATAGAAAATACTGATGAAAATATTGAACGTATTTCCAAATTGGCCGGGAGTGTTTTTAAAGATATTACACTCGAAAAACTCGTGGAAGTTAATCCGGAACTTGCCAAACAAGAATTGGCATTTCGATATTACTCTATCCCAATTACTGATGATATGAGTGAAGAACAAAAAATAGTAACCAGTTATTTTAATAGTTATCAGAAAAACTGGTGTGATGCTTATTTGAAACCTTCACTGCAAAGATTTACTGATAATGGAATTATGAAATGTTCTTATGAAATTGTTTAGTGAGTTAAATTAATATATTCTAATAATTTTTCTCTTGGTTTAGTTGAATGAATTATATCTCGACCTACAACAAAAAAATCGGCAAAACTTCTATCTTTTGGATCATTATATTGCTGTCCCATTGAATCCGTTTTTATATTAGTTTTACATATTCCTGGTACAATATTGTATTTTGTATTTGTCATTTTACTTTGACATACTACTCCTATTACATTGGGTAATTTATCCACCATTTCTGTCACTTTTCTTTTATATGATTCATCTGTTAATGTGCCACTACTTGACATTTCTCCAATGAGTATTACTTTAATAATGTTTAATTCCTTAACACTATCAAAACCCGCTATTGGATGAACGGATACTATATCCGCCCACTTTTTTATATGACCGTTAATTTGCCTTTTCATAATATATCCTATATCGGCAAATTTTCTATCTTCCCATATTAGAAATTTAAATTTTTTTTTGTAAAAATTTAGCCAATATATTGTATGAATAATATTAGTATTAAAATCTTCTATGATGTCGTAATGTATTTTAAGTATTGAAATCATATCGCCGATTTGTTCGATAAGTTTCCATAATTCACTTATTTCTTTTACATCGGCTGAAACAATTATTTTACAGTTTTTCGATTTAATTACAGACATATAAAAATTAGTATTTTAATAATACCTTATTATATTTTTTATCTAACCTATGTTATGTATTCTATTGTACCATTTTAATTGCTAATTCACAAGCCTCTTGTTCTGCTTTTTTTTTGGTTTTGTGTGTTCCTTTTCCCATAAATACTAGTACAGATCCATTTGTTTCATAGTGTGTTTGAATAGAGTCCAATGAACCAAAATCATCATATTTCATTGCTTTTGCAGTATCAAATGAATAAATTGGAGCTCCAAGTGCTATATACACACCCATGGTATATCCTTCTTCTTCGGTATTTTCTAATTCAACATAATCTGGTGTTATCTTAAACTGTTTTTGAATAATGACTTGGAATATATTTTTATAATTTTTATCGTTATTTAAGATTTCATCCCAATCAACATGCTTTTCGAAAATATTTTCAATAAAAATTTGCGCCATTTGGAATCCAGGACCAGTAACAAATAGATTTTTAAACCATCCGTCTTCATCTTCTACAATGATTTTGTTGAAATCCAAAAATAATGCGCCTAAAAATGCTTCGAAAAGGCAACCCAATTTTTTCACGTTAGTTCGTATTTGTTTTTCCTCTGCATGTTTAGATATAAGAACCCATTGATGGAGACGCATTTGGTAAGAAAGACGACCAATTGCCTCGTTTTTAACAAGAGCGATTTTTTTTTCAGTCATAAACCCTTCGTTTTCCTTTGGAAATCGACGATAAAGATAATATTTAGTAATAGCTTCCAATATACCATCTCCCAAAAATTCCAATCGTTCATTTGATTTTGTTTTTAATGGTAAACAATCATCTGGTTTAGGAACAATTGTAATATTATTATTTATATTTTCAGTCATTGGTTTTTTAACATAAGAAGTATGAACGAATGCTCGCTTGTATAAATTTATATTATTTATTTTAGGAGGTAGACCATAACATTTAAGAATACATTGAACGTCATTCAATGTAATCTCTTTATTTTTAGGATTAAATGGATCAAATATTAATCCTTCATCAGTTAATTCCAATTCATGTTCTGAAATGACATTATTTTTTGTTGTCATTCTAATTCTATATATTATTTTAACGATTATTTTTAAGTGATTTAAATAAAAATATATTCTTGTTCTATTGTATAATAGTCATGGTAAACATGAATAGTTCCAAATTTGCTCGTCAGCAAGATTCTATTAAAAACCTACCAACTTGTGGTGGGAGTAAAAAATCAGGATTAATGCGCTTTATCGGAATGGATAGCTCTATAAGTTTTTCAAGATTTGGTATTAAGTCTGATACTCGACCTGTTTATGGAATGAATTGTCCTGGTAATTTTAGTGTTAAGCGTAACCAAACATGTGCTGGTGGTGTTGGAAAGCACGTAACAATGCGCCATTGTGGAACGGGTGATTCAACAAATGAAACTGTAATGAAAGAAACAAAAGGTATGCAGTTACCAATGGATAAAATTTTATCTGAAATGAAAGATGAAGAAGGGTTTTTAGGAAATTTAATAGGAAAAAGATTATTACCTGAGGTGGTAACAGAAGAGGATATAAATGATGTACAACAATATATAGAAAACTCTAGTTATATTTGTTCTAGTCCATTAGTAAATAAAAATGGATATCTTGTAATCGGCAATAGAGAAATAGAAGCAATAGAAGATTTAAAAGTCAGTGATTCTGCATTGGTCAAAGAGACAGATTATGTGTCAATAATTCCCACTTTCAATAGGCCTGGTTGGATCTGTATGGACTCAGTAGTAGAAATGGAAATGGTAAAAGGTAGATGTGAAATACATACATATAATCCTTTTGCACAATTTTATTTACCAGGGATCTATTTTATACCTAATGGAAATCATTTAACACCAAGAGCATTATTATTTTTAACACAAAATTTAGTAGATTTCTGTAATCTAGAACATGATGATTTGTCCGGACGGTTATACGTACAAGGCGTAGACGCAGACAGAGCCGTAGACGTAGTATATGATGGAAATGACCTACAATTTGAACCAGTAGTCTATACGAGTGGCCTTATACATCTATCAAATGCATTGACAGAGCAACAATACGATAATGTATGGAATTCAATGGTTAGCGGGGGTGAACCACTAAAACAATATGCTAATACTAATCAACTATTTATTAATTTAGTAGAGCTAATGGCAATTGCTCATTCTATACCAATATATATTGGTGATGGTGATGGTGATGGTGATGAATATATAAGTGCTTGGATGTTAACTGGTGGAACAAGAGCTTTTTGTAGATCATTGTATGGAACTGATAGTATTATAGCTTACAGTAAGTATATTATTGGTTTATTAAATTTCTTACTAACAAGAGATGAGGGATTGCCAGTAGGAGATACTCAGCACACATATGAACCACTATCATATCAAGCTACAGATAAAATTAAATTTACCTTAGATTTAGATTGTTTACAAAATCATTTATTTGAAGTAACTACTGATACATCTTCCTTTTTAACAAAAGGGGGTATTGCAACTTCAAAAAACATATCAAATTATTATCATTTTGGCTGGGATCCAATATATAATAATACACTTAACCTAGATCAGGATTGTATAACTACATCAGTTTCAACTAATGAAAGTGAAAAGACACTATTATTTTCTACAATTAAAACGTTTAGAGAAAGTCTTCAAACTATTACCAGCACTGTTTTGGACGTGGAACTGACTGGGTGGGATCGAGTAGAGCCCGGCAAGCTCAAGGAGGAGCTCGAGGCGGACGTGAACGTGGACGAAACCGCCACCGCCACCGCCACCGTCGCCGCCACGCTCGAGCAAACGACGGGTGACAACGTGGGCGCGCTGGTGGACGTGAACGTGGACGAAACCGCCACCGTCGCCGCCACGCTCGAGCAAACGACGGGCGACAACGTGGGCGCGCTGGTGGACGTGAACGTGGACGAAACCGCCACCGCCGATCCCAATAATGCCACCGCCAGTGATGCCACCACGTCCAGCCTGGACGCCACAACCGGTAATGCCGCCGAGCCCACCACCAGTTATGCCGCCATCACGGGGGTGTATGGGATTGACGCATATTCATCTGGTCAAACAGCCGCCCCCTTCTGATGGCGTAATTTACAATAATTTCATTTATTAATATATTTTTAAAAAAAAAATATATTATGTTATACTATAACCATGGTGAATATGAGTGGTTCTAAACGTGCTCGCCAGCAGGACAGCATTAAGAATAAACCTACCTGTGGAGGCGATAAAAAATCAGGATTAATGCGTTTTACTGGTATGGATAGCTCTATAAGTTTTTCAAGATTTGGTATTAAGTCTGATACTCGACCTGTTTATGGAATGAATTGTCCTGGTAATTTTAGTGTTAAGCGTAACCAAACATGTGCTGGTGGTGTTGGAAAGCACGTTACAATGCGTCACTGTGGAAATGGAGATGGCAGCTCTGGTTCATTATCAAACCAAGAACTAATTCAACTAATTCTTACTACTCTTGCTAATGGAGGAAGAGAGAGTGATATTTTAGACATCATCATACAGAATATATTTCCTAATTCTAATTTACCAGTAGAAGATAATGGTATAGGTATAAATAATTTAGTTAAAAATGTTATAGATATTTTAACAGGAGATAGATATATTCCAAACCCAGTGCCAGATGTTGATGATAAAGTTAAAAATTCAACTTATCAATGTCAAAGTTATTCTTATGACCCTCTCCTTAATGAAATGACAATTGAAGGAGCATGGATAATAGAGGACTCATTAAAAGAAAATTTTGAGTCAAGACTTATGTTCCAAATTCGAGACCCAATAACTGTAAATGCTGATAAATTAACTCCTCGTGGTTTATACTTTTTACAAAGTAAGTTAGTAAATTTCTGCAGCATTTCAAATACTATTTCTTTACCAGTTGCTGCCAAAAGTTATGCGGATGATGCTGCCAATGCCATAGAAAATTTTCCAGATTTATTTTTTGCAGTAATAGAATTAATGGCAATAGCTCATTCTATTCCAGTTTATACTAATGAGATAGGTATGTCTAGTGCTTGGGTAGTAAACGGAGGAACAACTAATTTTTGTCACTCATTATATACCCAAGAAACATTGACAGATTACATAGTGGAACTAGACAGTTTAATCTGTAGTTTATTAGCTCCGCCCACATCCAGTGATGTGGAGTGGATGGACCTGGGGCAGTGGGACACTTTTCCGTCGACCACCATCCAACACCCGGGCGATTTCAGTGGTCTAATACAGCAGTTTATAAATAATCTTTTACCAAGTTCTTATGGAGATGGACTTAATGAAGATTCTGAATTTTATTTTGTTCAAAATTATCAAGGATTAGTCACGACAGCGGAACCTTTTAATATTCAAAAATTCTCTGGTAATGAAACTGATTCTATTGAGGATGGATGGGAACCTATTAAATTAGAATTAATGATAGAATTATTTAAATCAAGATTTGAAATAACTTCAACAGTACTCGCAGCTGACGCCGCCGCCGTCTTGGCGCCCGAGGCGGTTGATGGCTACAAGACCGCCGATGATTTGTCATCAACACAGCCAGCTGATGGTTCGTCATCACAGACAGATGAAACGTTATCATCACAGTTACCTAATGGTTCGTTATCACAGTCAGCTAATCAAGAAGTTGAATTAACACAAAATAGTTTAGATGTAAACCCCAATCATAGTTTAGAATTATCGTACACTGATGAACAATCTAATACACAACAATATGATGAGACGGCAGTAGACGGACAAACATACTCTTATTAAGAAGAATTTGTGTAGACATAGAATAATTTACAATAATTTCATTTATTAATATATTTTTAAAAAAAAAAATATATTACTTTAATATATAATCATGGTACTTATGTCAGGTTCTAAACGCGCTCGTGAACAAGATAGTTTGAAAAACCGCCCAACTTGTGGTGGTAACAAAAAATCAGGATTAATCCGTCTCATTGGTATGGATAGTTCCATCAGTTTAGCAAGATTTGGTGTCACGCCAGCAACCCAACCTGGATTACCTTGTACAGGTGCATTATATACAACAAGACGCAATCAGTTGTGCGCCGGTGGTGTTGGTAAGGCAGTTAATATGCGCCATTGCAATTAAATAAAATACAAATAGTTTAAAGATTTTATAATTATAATCATAAGTATCTTTTAATTTATGAATATAATTGTCGATTGTAGAGAGAAAGCCCTTATAGATATTTTAGAGAAAGAACATGATGATATAAAAATGTCATCAACAGCCATACCTCTTGGTGATATTTTAATTAGGAAGGAGGAAGGTGGTGATGACGTGATGCTTTTTGAGAGAAAAACAATAAATGATTTATTGAGTAGTATTGTAGATGGTCGTTATGAAGAACAATCTTTTCGACTTCAACAATGTTCTCTATCCAATAAACACATTTACTATATTATTGAGGGAGATATAGAAAATTATAAGCCACGAGATTCTTCATCAAAGCTTTATAATAAAAGTACTGTTTATAGTTGTTTATACAGTTTATCCTATTTGAAGGGTTTCTCAATCCTAAATACATCATCGGTGAGAGAAACAGCTGATATTATTGTAAAATTTTCTAAAAAACTTGTTAGTGACCCCCTTTCTTCCGATGAAAAAACATATTTAGATTCTGTCAAATTAACAAAAAAAGGAAATATGAGCGATGAGGTGGTTAGCGCGCTTATGCTAGCACAAATTCCAAGTGTTAGTAAGAATGTTGCCACTATTCTATTAAAGACATTTAAAAATGTAAATGGTTTAGTAAAGGCATTAGAAAATGACGCTAATTGTTTAGATAATTATAAATATGATATAGCTAATAATAAACAACGCAAATTAAGTAAGCCATGTGTTGCCAATTTAAAAAAATATCTACTTAGTGTAGAAGAATGAATATGAAATTAACAAAAAATATGAAAAGTATTTTAGTTGGTTTAGCCATTGTTACTGTTATGATTGTAGTAGTTTGTTTTGTAAAATCTAAGAGCGGAATTCGTGAAGGTTTAGCTAATCCAGCTCACACTGAATTTATTTCAAAAGGTATTTCTAACGACGTTCAATCGGCACACGATGCATTACATTTAGTAAAATACCAAAAAGAGTACAAGCAAATTTTAGATGACATGGCGAAATGGTGTGATTTACAAATATTAAATACTATTGTCACTAATAAAATAAGTATGGATGATGGTGTAAATACTAAAAATACGGAGGTAATTACGGGACTTAATCAGTGGGCTCAATTCCGCGACAATTTGCAAAGTGTCTCTAATAATGTTTTGTCTAATTTACCTTCTGCTCCATCTCAATAATTTTTATTTATTTTTACTTTCTTCGTGCGATAATTCCACAAGCTACTCGCTTTCCAGCATTGCCTGTAATGAGTGATTCTTTTCGCTCTTTACCGACACCTTTTCCTAAATCATCCTTATTTTTATGAATGACTAACATTCTTCCTAATATTGCTGTTTCTCCACCACATAATATCAAATCCGGGGCTAGTATTTTCCCTTTTGCGATGCCATTTTTAGATACAATATTTCCTAAATCCCCTAAATGTCTCTCGTTGGGTGGTGAATCTAGTCCTCCATGAACGTTTCCATAGGGATTGAAATGTGGTCCAGCACTCAAACATCCATTGCGTAAGTCGCCAAATTCGTGGATATGAAATCCATGAGCACCATCGGATAAGCCTTCAATTGTATACTCTAATGTAATTCCTTTTCTTACTTCATTTAATAGTATTGTACCAGATACAAAATTATCATTGGGTTCTAAAACTACTATACCTTTTATTTTGGAAGAGTTTTTGCGTGTTTTTGGCATAGTGTATTTACTATATTTTGAGATAAAATATATTAGTGCTGATATTATAGTTAAAATAATGAGCGAATTTATTATATTCTTTATGGTGTGTGATTTGGTAATTGCATTGATAAATTTTATTATATTCATTATGAACTAATTCTATAATTAAGGAAGAAATTAGTTAGTTCAGATTAAGAAAATTTAGTATTGCTGTTTTAAAATGAACAAGCTCATCGACCCCTTCAAGTTTAGCAAGTGTGTTAATTCAATGCGAACCTTTTTCTTACGAAAAGGCTTTGTTGAAGTCCATACACAGAACGCCCTCAGTATTCTTGCTGCTTGCGAAGACCCTAAGACCATTTCCACCTACCAATACAATGGCAATGTGTGGCCATTACCTCAAACAGGTCAGATGTGGTTGGAAGATGTCTTGCTCAAAAATCCTCATATTAACGGTGCATTTTGTGTTAGTACAAGTTATCGTAATGAACCACAACCAGTCGAAGGCCGTCACGATTTAATTTTCCCTATGTTTGAATTTGAGTCTAAGGGAAATGTCGACGACCTTCAATATATGGAAGTTGAACTCTTAGAACATTTAGGATTTGGTAAAACAAGTGGTTCTTATCCAGAAGGCGACTATATGGAAGTTGCTGAAAGATTAGATACAAAAGAAATCGAACACGAACACGAAATGCAGCTTGCCAAGGAACACGGTGAAGTTTTCTTCTTGAAGAACTTCCCATTTTACACCAGTCCTTTCTGGAATATGAAGGCTGATTTCACATCAAATAAATCAAACAAGATTGATGTTATTTTACACGGTGTTGAAACTATTGGTTCTGCTGAACGCAGTACAGATAAAGATGAAATGAGAGAAATGTTTTACACAATTAGTGATGGTGAGTACAAGGATATTTTATACACGCAGTTCTCTAAGGAGCGTGTTGATAAAGAATTAGATGAGTTCTTGAAAATGGATTTTTTCGAACGTTATGGCGGTGGTATTGGTGTCACCCGTATGATCCGCGCTATGGAAATGAGTAATCTTTTGTAAATTATTAATAATCATAAATTAAATATTTTTATATTAGAATTATTTAATTTATAGTTTTTCTTGTCTTTTTGGTTTTTCTTCTTGTCTTTTTGGTTTTTCTTCTTGTCTTTTTTCCTGAACCGACCATAGCTGGTTTAGTATAAAAATATGCTGTTGGCATTTTTATATGCGATTCATCTGAATAAACACATTCATTTGTAGTCATTATTCTAACTTTATTATTTTGCCTTTTAAAATAAAACACATTAAACCCACCTTCTTTACCTGCTTTCACATAACAATGACAAGCCGGAATTCCTTCACCTGTCTCTGATGCGTTTTCTATATAAAAATTAGTGTATTTTTCAGGTAATTTTGCTAATTCATTCATAAACCATTTCAAAAATGGTTTACATAACCTTTTTCCCATATAGTCAGGATGAATATCAACTTCCGAAATATAAATATACTCTCGGTCCAAAGGTATATCTAGATTATCCTTTGGAAAATCATCTAAATTTTTCAGTGGATTTACTATTTTTGCCTTCGCTACGCCCGCTAACTTACTTTTTTCTGTATCTATCATAAATGCCATATATTGACAAGCACCCGGGAATTTACGATTATCACTGTGCCAAATAACTACTTCTGATGGTGGTAATTTTTTTATATCTCTTATTGGAAATAAATTCATAAGTCTTAAAATTTCTTCTGTTTGTGGAGTGTTTCTTCTCATATTTTTGTTCTCTCTTAACATACGCCATTTTCTAGCAATGAATGTATTATCAGGATTTTTTATAACAAAGTTTCCATCTACTTCTTCTATGTTGTATGGATTTAAACGCCTTTGTTTTCCATCAGCACATATTCCTGTATATCTTTCTTCGCTTATCGCGATATCTTTATCTTGTTCAATAATATCAAGTATTCTAGGGTCTTGCTTATCATAATCATTACAATGAAAAAATACAAATTCCATTATATTAGATGTTGATTATTTTTTTTTGGTTTCACAATTACCTGTTTTCTTATTGCGACGTGTTCCGTTAGGACAACGTTTACGTTTTTTAGTCTTAGCAGGTGAAACCTTCTTCGCTGCTTTTGGTTTTGGCATTACATACATATAATCACGTGGCATATCATTGCCACCAGTACATTTTTCTCTTGACATTTTTTCCTTCTCATTATTGTTTTTGTAGTTGTGAAAGTAAACATCATAACCTCCTTCCTGTCCACTCTTTACATAACATTTACACGCCGGAATGCCTTCTGATGTGAAAGATGCATTATATATATTAAAAAAGCGTATTTCAGGATTATTTTTTCTAATTTCTTCCATACAAAATTTTACTAATTTTGTACACAATCCTTGTCCTTGATAACCATCATAAATATCTATTGTCTTGATGTCAACAATAATATCATTTGGGTTTGGTTTGTCTTTATTTTTAAGAACAGGACAAACGTCTTTTAATAATATCTGTGATAAACCAGGGTCAACTTTTGCCGCCTTTGCCCTTCCTACGATTTTAACATCATTTGGATTTGTTTTGTCAATGATTAAAGCAAAAAAATCACACACAGGTTTTCCGTGTTCATCATAGTTATCTAATTCACCTTTAATATCTACCAAATCATCTGGTATCTGTGGACAATAAAAAAACCTGAATTCATATTTCATATTATATTATATTATATATTATATTATATATTATATTATGTCATTGTCAAAAATAGACAAAGAACACGCTAACGAATTAATTTTAGCTATTAATACACAAAATGTGGACCATAATACTCTTGAAGTTTTAAAAACAAATTATTTACATTACGGCAAACTAAAACAGATAGCAAAACAAATGGAACAACTTCAACGCGAAGCATCCGAAATTATTGAAGATTCATATACTCAAAATATTTTACAAAAAGTGGAATGTAAATGTAAAAAAATTAGTGGCAATACTTATCATTTATATGA
>Ga0213869_10001712_pt1 | contig 15930 bp, 12 predicted proteins | sample PICome_10_FD_160083 | JGI IMG/M metagenome (GOLD analysis project Ga0213869, IMG submission 160083) | Coastal seawater microbial communities near Pivers Island, North Carolina, United States - PICO132 | ecosystem: Environmental > Aquatic > Marine > Coastal | place: USA: North Carolina...
TATTGAATATATAATACGTGATAATCAGAATAATGAAAGAATAGAAACAAAAATGATACCAAAATTAAAATTATGTAATTTACCTGTCATGTTAAAATCGTCAATATGTGTATTAAGACATCAAGCTAATAGAACGACCACCGGAGAATGCCCTATGGACTGTGGTGGATATTTCATTATAAAAGGATCAGAAAAAACAGTTTTATGTCAAGAGAGAGCAGCTGAAAATAGAGTTTATGTATTCAACGGTAAGAACACACCCAAATGGAGCTGGATTGCTGAATTTAAATCAGTACCAGATTCTAAATGCATTTCTCCAAAACAGCTAGAAATGATGGTATCCTCAAAAACAAATATTTATGGACATGGTATTTATGTAGTAATTCCAAGAATGAAGCAGAAAAGGTATATTGAGCTATTTGTACTCTTTCGTGCGCTGGGTGTTATTTCTGATAAAAAGATTTGTGAATATATACTTTTGAATTGTGAATGTAAAGATACCAAACAAATCTTACAATACTTAGAAGCATCAATTGACGATGGTAAACATTTATTATCTAAGACATCCGATACTGATACACAACAAGATGCGATTGAATATATTGCATCTATGATAGCTTATAATCCTTATCAAACAGAAAAAGGAGTACAGTCTATGAGTAAACTTGATTACACTAAAGAGTTGTTTAACACTGATTTATTTCCACATTGTAAATCACATGAACAAAAGTTGTATCTATTAGGATACATGGCAAACCGTCTTATAAGAACTGCATTAAAATGGAATCCACCTGATGATAGAGATTCGTACTTAAACAAGAGAATAGAATTATCAGGTATTTTATTGAATAATTTGTTTAGAAATCATTATATTCGGTTCGTAAAAGATATTGAAAAACAAGTTATCAGAGAAATAAATATAGGAGCATGGAAATCTTCTGACCAGTATGAAAACATTATAAACATGACAAATATATATAAAATATTAAAACCCAGTACAATAGAGAATGGAATAAATCGTGCATTATCTACTGGAGATTTTAGTGTAAAGCAATCAAATAGTAGTAGCAAAGTAGGGGTAGCTCAAGTATTAAACCGTTTAACTTATTTGGGAACTTTGAGTCATTTAAGACGAGTAAACACTCCTCTAGAAAAGAATGGTGAATTAGTTGCTCCAAGAAAATTACATAATACTACCTGGGGATTTTTGTGTCCAGTAGAGACTCCAGAAGGACAATCAATTGGTATTGTCAAGAACATCTCATTTATGACTCATTTAACAATACCAACAAACAGTGATCAGTTATATGATTTCGTAAAACCTCATATTTTGGCTGTAGAAGATGTGAAAAGTCCAAACGAGTTATTTGGTGAAGTTAAAGTTATTATAAATGGAACATGGGTAGGTATTTCTAAGAATCCGATTGAATTGTATAAAAATTTGAAAAGTAAAAAGCATAAAGGAATAATTAATATCTATACTTCTATTTCTATTGACTATCAACGAATGGAGTTACGTATATGTAACGATGCAGGAAGAATGACTCGTCCCGTTTTAAAAGTTAAAGATAACGAAGCACTTATAACAAATGAGATTCTTGAAAAAATGAAAAATAAAGAATTACAATGGAATGATCTTCTCATAGATTGTAAATTAGAGGAGTCAGTAATAGAATATATTGACCCTGAAGAACAAAATAATACACTAATTGCAATGAAATTTAAAAACAAATATATGTATGAATTAGATCCATTGTATACACCAGAACAACCGTTTACTTTAAAATATGAGTACTGTGAGATTCATCCATGTACATTATTAGGTGTACTAGCATCTTGTGTTCCATTTCCAGATTGTAATCAAGCACCTAGAAATACATATCAATGTGCTATGGCAAAACAAGCAATAGGGATTAGTGCGATGAATTATCACCAACGTATGGACAAGACAAGTTACGCATTAAATTACCCAACACGTCCATTAGTAGACACTCGTATAATGGACTTTTTACAATTGAACCGTATACCGTCCGGGTGTCAGATTCATGTAGCAATCATGTCTTATACTGGATATAATCAAGAAGATAGTGTATTAATAAACAAGGGCGCTATAGATAGAGGGTTATTTTCAGCTACTATATATCATACTGAAAAAGATGAAGATAAAAACATAATTCGTGATGAGATTATTAGATGTAAACCAGATCCAAAAAAAACAAAAGGAATAAAACACGGAAATTATTCAAAATTAAATTCTCATGGTTTTATTCCAGAGAATACCCAAGTAGAAAATAGAGATATTATAATTTCAAAAATTGCTCCTATAAAGGAAAATAGGAATGACCCGACAAAGGTTATTAAATATGAAGACCAAAGTAAGAGCTTCCGTACGACAGAAGAAAGTTATATAGATAAAAATTACACAGGTAGAAGTGGAGATGGTTGTAATTTTGCAAAAACAAGAGTTCGTATTTATCGTAAACCTGTAATTGGTGATAAATTTTCATCGAGACATGGACAGAAAGGAACTGTAGGCAATATAATTCCAGAATGTGATATGCCATTCACAAAAAATGGATTGAGACCGGATATTATTATTAACCCTCATGCTATTCCATCTCGTATGACAATTGCACACTTAAAAGAAACGTTGCTGGGTAAAGTATTATTAGAAATGGGAATGTTTGGAGATGGTACCAGCTTTGGTAATGTAGATGTATATACAATTGCAAAAGAATTACAAAAATGTGGCTATGAAAGCTACGGTAATGAAGTAATGTATGATGGAAATACTGGTAAACAATTAGAAACTAGTATATTTATTGGTCCTGTGTTTTATCAGAGACTGAAGCATATGGTAAATGATAAGGAACATAGTAGATCTATTGGACCAGTTGTAAACTTGACAAGACAACCAGCAGAAGGAAGAAGTAGAGATGGAGGATTCCGAATTGGTGAAATGGAAAGAGATGTGATGATTGCACATGGTATGTCTAAATTTTGTAGAGAAAGGATGTATAGTGTTGCTGATAAATATGCCGTACATATATGTAAGTCATGTGGTATGATCGCTACTTTTAATAATGGTGATAAGGGAATGATGCGATGTAAACAAAATATGACAATACATAAATGTAATACTTGTGACAATACAACTGATTTTGCTTATGTAGAAGTACCTTATGCATTTAAATTAATGCATCAAGAATTACAGAGTATAAATGTTGTTCCAAGATTAATTACAAATTAATTAGTTATATTTACATAATGATATTCATTCGCTGATTCATAATAATTACTTTTTTATAATTATATTATATATATATGGTTACTACACGAAAAGAAAAGACAAAAAAAGCATCTAGTACAATAAAGCGAAGTTTAGATAAGATTGCAAGGGATAAATCATTAGAGAAATTAAAAACGAAAATACAAAGTAGATATTTAAAAGCTATATGTTCTGATTCAGGAGCGTGTATATCTTTAGGAAAAGAAAGAACAAAAATAAAGAATTTTTTTAATGGTTATACAGATTTTAGTTTAGTAAATAAAGAATGTCAAAGAATAGGTGAAAAATCATCAAACGGGTTTATATTCGAGATTCCATTTGAAAAAGAAGGATATCATTCATATTCTATTATAAAATCAACATCTTTTGGAGATAGAAATTCAATAGTAGATAATTTAATTTATGAATGGTTCGTGGGTATGCATTTAAACATTATTGGTAACTTTTTTCCATGCTTAATAGAAACTTATAATTTATTTAGGTATAAAGATCAAGATAGCTATAGAACAGCTAGTAATTCACAAAGTATTACAAATTTAGATGAATTTATTGAATTTATAGATTACCGTGATGTTAATATAGATCACTTAATTGAAGACAGTTGTCTACATCAAGAACAGTTTTGTATAATGATTCAGCATTTAAATAACGTTAAATCTATTAATGATATTATTTATCCTAAGAATGAAAATGATAAATATAAAATTGATGATGATGAAATGATTTTTACGTTATTCAATGTGTATTATTTTTTGCATTATGCTAATTCTCCTATTCATCGCTTTACTCATTATGATTTACATGGAGGTAATGTGTTATTATATAAACCACATGACAATAAAAAAATAAAATATGTTTTTTTAATAGAAGATGGCGAGGAGGTCACGTTTGAAAGTTCATTTTTACCAAAAATTATAGATTATGGAAGATGTTACGTAAGAACGCAAAGTGAAGATATACGGAGGAGAATATGTGAAATACCAACATGTAATTATACAATAAAGGAAGGTGAAAACACATACGAAGTGAATTGTGGGGATATGCATGGTTATGCTTGGTTAAATAATATTAATCCAAATAATAGTTTCCAACAAGAAAGGAGTGGCGAGGAAAACGACTTTATATCATCTTTATATCCAAACATTAGTCATGATTTACGCTTGTATAATATAGTACAAAGATTTGGGAATAATCGTCATTTAAAGACAATGAAACCATGTGTATATAGTAACCAGTATGGAACTGCACCAATACATAAAAATATGGACCCTACGGTCATAGCGAATGTATCTGATTGCTATTATGATTTGTTAAATAAAGTTAAGGAAATAACAGGAATGCAATCTAAATCTATATCTTCGAACCTAATTGCTACTATAAATGTCTATAATAATGAAAAGCCTATGAGTACAACATATCATCATTATCAGATGTAGGTACGTAGTCAGGGATGTCCATAAACATAAAAATAACGTCATCTAGTTTATCACTAACATACTCGTATGTAAAATATCTATGCAAAGCTTCTTCGTAACAATATCCACACTCAGAACGACATGTACACAATGGTGTTTTAAACTCAGATAACTCATAACAAAGATAATATTCATTTGTCTCGTTGTCTATTTTTTTGTTAGCAATGTATAATGAACAACATTTAATGTTTGTTAAGTTAGGAAATATACGCACGGGTAACTGAATTGTTTTGTATATAATCTTGTTGGTAAACGATTCATGTGCAATATTATACGTAAATGTGTCAAAGTTATGAACAATATTGCGATCGCTCGGGTATTCCTTTTCAATAATTGATGTTGGATATTTAAAGTCTATTTTCAAAAATCTACGGTCAACATACCTCATTATTTCAGAGGCTCCTATTTCAGGTGTACTAAATCTTGCCATGGGTGTACTAAAACTTGACATTGAACAATGATCGGTTATCAGCTACTAGCTGTTGGTTTAAATGATATACAAATAAAAATTAATAAAAAATCAATTTTTATTTTCTTCCAGTTAGAAAAACAAACACAAAATTCTAGAACAATAATACATAAAAATTTATCATGGTTGTGTTCATTCTCTATTGTTAAAAATCACTTTCATAAATATAGATGTATGAAGAATTTGAATTAGAACAAGTATCTGATAATAGTAATCTCAATGATTCTAGAACAACAAAAGAGTTTCGTGTCGTAACGTTCTCTGGATATAAAAAGACTGATGTAAAAAAGGCATTATTAGATAGTTTACAACAGACACAAATAGAAAATGCGTGTTATTGGTGTGCAGAATTAGTGTCTGCAGGACACTATTTAGATATATGGGAGTTTTTTTTACTTTATTTAGGGAAACATATAAATCTAGCAAATCCTGGATTGGTTATTTATCTAGAAAAAAGATTTACTGTATTTAGAAACATATTATTTAAAGACAATTATCACGATGAATTACAACTGAGAAATAATCCAACTGTACGTAATATATTTGCAGAAGTCGCTTGTATTTTAGCTATGTCTCCAAAAAGACTTAGTATAGAGAGTATAAAAATAAAAAAAGACGAAGAATTTGATATGGTAAAGATTCAAGATAAATTAAAAGCACCATCTACTGAATATTCGGACCATATTTTTAAAGAAGGCGATTGTAAAGAACTAGCAATACCAATAAATGAATTGGCTTTTGAGTTATCAATTACAGATAGTCATATTCCGAATATGGCAAGAGCTTGCTATTGGATAGAGTGGCTTGTTACTTTTGATCAACTATGCCGAAAACGAAAACGAAATTGTGTTATTTCTACACGAGATGATATACCTGTAGATTACAAACATAAAAGTGAAGCAATTTGGTTAGTTTGGGACACATTGTTTTATCAAATTAGAGAAGACAAATTTTTATTAAAATTAATGAATTCACTGTTAAATATTTATTGTATACAATTTACACCTGCAAGTATAAAGAAAAAACAAAGTATATTGTATTTTGCAGTGTCGATCGTAACAGAGTCTTTTGTAAGAGATGTTCCTTTAGTAAAAAACAAAGAAGTTATTCAACACACTTTAGATAATTTATCGACAATTTATAAACAAATAAAAAAGAAAGAAATTAGACCAAGTACAGATTATTTATTTTTTGGATTGCATGATATCAGTTAATGTTTTTCTTCTTACTAATATATAATGAAAGTAATATGGACAATAGTAATATTTATCATGTTTTTAATTGTATATCTTTTAGCTAATGAAATAATAGAACCATTTAATACATTTCGGCATCATCCTGCAAATGGAGTTATAGATGGAGGTATTTATACTTGGCGTGATTCTGAATATGGTACGAATGTATTACCAGACGGCAGGTATTTTTGCGATATATATCTGAAAAATCGTCCTGATGTATATAAATACATTCAAGAAGTAACCAGTTTACCGGATGCCTATATGAATTGTATGGAACCTAGAATTTCTTCAATAGCGTGGCAACATTGGAATCATTACCATAGAGATGACTATCCTGATTATGGAGGTGGGAGATGGTTTCCAAAAGAATACACACCAAATGGATATCAAAAATTAAAGTATACTAAAAAAGGTTATGATAAATATAGGCAAGATTATGATGAAAACGGGGGCTTGTGTAATGCTTGGCATTTTCAAAAATGGTACGAGCATGGAAATACACTTGGGGATCATGAGTTTACTCCGTGGAGTAGTAAAACAAATTATGGTGTATTCCTTAATAACGGATTTACAGGAAAGTGGAACAATTATTGTCGTATCCCTGATGCAGACATTGGAAGACAGAACGCAGAAACACATAATTGGAGGTGTCTTGATAGATTTCCGAAAAAAAGGTGGAAAAAGGGAGGCAAGTGGAAGGAAAACTGGACAGAAATGCATAAATGTAAAGTTAATGATCCTGTATCTATAGACAGATGGAATAGGCGAGAAGATGCAAGAGAACAATTGTATAATGCTATACAAGAAGAGATGGACCGAAATTACTCTAGATATAACGTTTTTTTATTACAAGTTGAACGATATCGATCCCAAATAGAAACACAATTAAAACGAATGGATGGTGTGACTCTTACTGAAGGACAACGAAAATTGTTTAATGAAGAAAAACAGGTTCCTTTAGAGAATTTATTTGTTCGTGATGGAATGAAGTTAACAATTAAACAACCAGTAATGATAGTACATGGCGCTAGTTATATAGCATATCCATTTTTACCTGAAATAATAGATATTAATACAGTAAGTGTAGACAAAGAGGGTAGAACATGTCAACAATGGGCATCACAGTCGCCACATAAACATGACGTAAATCATGAAGATAAATTTTGGGGACAGTTTTTAAATAGAGGTCACCATGGTAAAAATCATAATTATTGCCGAAGTGTATGGGATACATCATTATTTAAAGATAATGGTGACAATATAATGGGTGATCGGTGTTTTGCAATTGATGGACCCCATGATTCAAGATGTGATGTAAATGGAGATGCACATAAGAATAACTTAAAAGAAAGAGTTGAAAAAGCTGAAGAAGAATATGAGATTGCCATTGAACAAATGGAAAGAAATTGGCTAGTAGAATATGAGAGATTAAAAGAGGTTGAAGAAGAAAAATTACGTCAACAAGAAAGAGAGGAAAGAAGAGTGGAAGAGAAAAAGAAAGCGTTAGAATACAATCATAATAAAAGACGAAATGATATATTTAATCTTCGTGATTTAGATGAAAGACGCCATAAACAACCGACTGCATATGAGAACGTACCCCAATGGAAAGCAGGAGAGATAATTAATATAAATGGAAAATATTTTGCAGGTGAAAAAGATAATGAAGGTAGATATGGTAGATACAAAGAAGAAGGCATATTAGATAAGATTGTTAACATAAATAGTAAAACGATGAGACAAAAAAAAGATAATGAGAAGTGTGAACATAGTTATGAATGTGCAAATGAAGAATGCCGTCAAACAAATTATTCGACAAACGAATATAAATGTATAGATCTCCCGTCGTGTTTGAATCCGGAAAACGGGATTATAGGAGTAGGAGATTGTAATGAAAAACATCCAAACATAATAATCACGGAAGAAGAATCAAAGTATGAAGCCTGTAATTCTTATTGTAATACACAACCAGAATGTAATACTATGGCAAATAAGTGTGAATCCAAAGTAGATGGATATAAATGTGAATGTCAATTTCAAAAAATACCAGATGGAGATGAAGTTCCACATTTAGATGAAAGTGCATTTCAGAGTTGGGAAGCATATCTAAAAGGAGAAATTATAACGATTGATGGAAGATACGGTGCTGGAGATCGTAGGAGATATCAATCACAAGATGGACGGTTACCAATACCTATCATTTATAATTGTCAAGAGTATATAGACAATTATCCTGATTTACGTAATAATTTTGGTGAAAAGTGTACAAATATGAAAACAAAAAATGATGCGTACACACATTGGACACAGTATGGTAAAAACGAAAATCTTATACCGATGGGATTAAATGAATTAGAAAATAAATGTGAAGAGAAATGTATGAAACAACCAGAATGTGTAGATTTAGGAAATGTATGTATGACTGTTTACGATGAGAAGGGGTGCAAATGTCTATTTCAAAATCAAGAAGCATATGAAGAACAAAAAGAAGAATTAGAAGAAAGAAGATTAGGATTTGAGTTCCCAGATAAATATTATCAAGGACAACAAGTAGATATAAATGGAGGATTTAACTATGGAGAAGTAGGTCGTTATTTTTAACTTATAATATAATAATAATATATAATGCGTATAAATGGTATATTATTATTTGTGTTATGTTTTACAGCATTGTATGTTGTATTAAAAACACATTTATTAGAAGAAGCGTTTACGGTTGAAAATTGGAAATTAACACGTCCGCTTACTGTAAATGAACATTGTCCTGATATGTGTGATCTAAATTGCTATTCACAACCTGAATGTATGGATCCAAACAATCAATGCCAAGCTATTTTTAAAGACAATACTTGTGAGTGTAAAGTACGTAAAATAGATTCTATTTCACCAGATTTATACTATAATAATCTATCTCAAACAAATGAAAGATTTACATTATCACTATGTAATAAAAATATATGTGATTCAGTATTTGAAGGGTTACCTGTTCGTACTGCTACTCAAATAACAAACAATGAATTTTCGTTTAGGGATGAAAGAGAGATTGAAGAATATAGAAATGAACAAGAAAAGTTGTTCCATAATGATTTTACAAACGAAACCGACAGAAATAATTTTGATGATAAATATTTACCATGTCCTCCTATGAACAATCCAGAATCGTTCGGTAACGCTTTATATATGGAGGAATATGAAATACCAAAAGAGTGGAAATTTCGTCCAGATGATGATGAATCAAACACTCCTTATAATCATTGGAAACATATTGGAATTAAAAATGGAATTCCGTTTATAACAGAAGAAGGAAATTATTGTGTTAACCGAAAAGCAGCTGAGCAAAATATTAAATTGATAAGAGAGTCAACACAATTAGAAGCTCCTGTTAATTTTTTTGTACTTCCTGATATGGCAAAAAAAAAATTAATTAAACTTATGAAGACAAAAGGAGATATCAAGAATAAATTATCCTCCATTAAAGATGTAATGAAAAAAAGAGGAATTAACATTGATTAAATTAAAAATTGAAAAAATGTTTAATTATTTATTTAAATATACTTAACTAAATAATCAGAACCAATATGAAATACATAGAAGTGCATTTTGATCACATTGACTATGAATCGGTATGTAATTGTTATAATGCAAGAAAGCCCGACAATAGTCCCGAATTGAAAAGATTATATCGTGCAGAAGGCGGGTTTAGACTTGATATTAAAAACGACGAGGGAGATTATACATGTAACAATAATAGTATAAAACAATTACGTTGGTACAGAAAAAAATTACATACTCCTATTGGTATGGTAGCCTTCGATAATGATGAACATATATTGTTGTACGATTCATTAGTTTCAGTATATGGGAATGATAAAGTTAGTTGGTATATTGGTCCATTGTATAAATAATCATTAAAATATATAATACATTAAATTAAATTAGTATATTATAATAGAAACAAGTTAATAAAAATAAACTTACCTTTTTTTTAGGTTTGCTCCCAAAGAGTTTCGAACTCTTGACCTTCACATTACTAATGTGATGCTCTACCACTGAGCTATAGGAACATGTGCATCCTGTGGGATTTGAACCCACGCATCAATAGATAGCAGGTCTTAAGTCTGCCGCCTTAGACCACTCGGCCAAGAATGCGATAAGTGTACATGAAAACATAACTGTTTAGTTATACTAGCTTGCACATAATTATATGATGTTATTTCTTTATATTTTTTTTTGTTAATAATATTTGTCTATAAAACTTCAGTATTGGATTATTACGTTTAGTTTTTACAACATATGTAGTAAATATAATATAAATATATATATCTAATAATTTAAATATATAATGTTAATTCCTTTTAGCAAAATTACTAAAAAATACAATATGAAAATTCATGGAATTTTACATATAGGTGCTCATAGTTGTGAAGAACTAGGATCATATAATGAATATGGACTGAAAAATAATCAGATTATTTGGGTGGAGGCAAATCCAAAATTAGTAGAACAAAATTTAAGAGTTGATACAAGTAGAATAATAAAAAACTTTATTTGTTGCGATACAGATCAAGGAAAAACAAAACTAAATATAGCAAATAATAGTGAATCATCCTCAATTCTAGAACTAGGGACGCACGTTAAAAGTTATCCGTCCATAAAATATTATGATTTTGTTGAGGTAAATAATAACAGAATTGATACAATGTATGATCAAGATAAAATACCTAAAAATTTTGCAAACTTTTTGAATATAGATATTCAAGGAGCAGAATTATTGGCATTGAAAGGTATAGGAGACATAATTAATTATTTTGATTATGTCTATGTTAAAGTAAATAGAGATTACGTATATAAAAACTGTGCACTTGTACACGAAATAGATGAATATTTATCAAAATATAAATACATAAGAGCCGAAACGTGTTGGACAAATGCTCAATGGGGGGATGCTTTATACATTAGAATTAAAAATAATCTTGATTTACTGAAAAATGTTCGTTGTTCCGAAGAAATATGGCAAATCAACGGAATCACTTTGGAAGATGCATTAGAAATAGCAAAACATGATTCTAAAGTGAAAGCATTACATTGGTACAATAAAGATGGCGGTGATGGACGTATTGGTAATATTAATGGATGGTATCAAGGTACTGGAGGATCTATAGGAACAGTTATAAATAATGAGTGGGATACTATTATATTAAATGACGATAATAATACTACTTCAACCAATAAACATAAGTTTTCTTTATGTATTCCTACAATGGATAGATATGATAAATTTTTATCTATATATTTACCGAAATATATCAATAATCCATTTATTGATGAAATTATTATAAGCGATGAAAATGGGAATGATACAAAAAAAATAAAAGATAAAATACAAAACTTAGATAAATTTAAGTTTAACATAAATAATAAAACATTAGGGGCATTTTATAATAAAATAAAATGTTGTCAATTAGCCAAAAATCATTGGATAGCCTTAATAGACTCAGATAATTTTGCCGATATAGATTATTTTGTAATTGCAAATAACTTTTTAAATAATAATGATATTAAACCAAATACTATTTTAGCACCAATCTTTGCAAAACCAAAATTTGATTTTAGCCAATTTTCGGGAACGTGCTTCAAAAAAGGCAACTTTAAAAATATACCTAATTGTAAAGAGATGGCTAATGTGCTAATAAATACTGGGAATTATATCCTGAATAAATACCTAATAGATAATTTAATTTTAAAAGATGAAGATAAAATATTAACTGATAAAGTAAAATGTTGTGATGTATGTTTATTAAATACACTGTTTTTTGAAAAACTTGATTTAGAAATGTATATAGTTAAAAATTTGTTTTATGAACATAATGTGCACAATGATAGTAATTATCTCAAATTCAGAAAAAATACAAACGATATAGTATCTATTATTTATCAAAGATATTTTAAACTATTAGATGAAAATTAATATTTTTGTAGTTTTTCAATGGTTGGTTGTTTTGCGCAAATTAAGTGTTAAATATGATAAAATAATTTTAATATAATATTTAAATCTGAAACGAGTTAAAATGATGACCCAAATGCGCCTCCTAGTAGTCCATTTGCTGCCATAGGTCCACTTTCCATCATTGGTCCGGGGTTTCCTCGCATCATCACATCTGGACCTTGATCTTGTCTGGAAGTCACCATAGGTGCTGGAGGAAACATATCAGCTTGTGTAGTTCCCATATGATCACCTTGACTATGTGTATGGTTGGTATTTTGTACAGGACGGTTTACTCTAACTTTTCCTTTGGTCTCCATGTTTTCTTGTGGTCCATTCCACAATTCCATAGCACGATCAGCTAATATATTTACTTTTATACCAATTTTAGTTTGAAGGCTCAAAACAATGATCATAAATGCTAAAATAACATTGGTTAATGAAAGACTGTCGTATTTGAATTCGCTATAAGTAGGAAAATATGTAATACCTCTATGTATAACAACAATACCAATAAACATAATAACTAATTGCGTAAGGACTTCAATCGCTAATTCTAAAGAAGATTTTTCAGGATCAGCTTCTGGTACAAATTTTTGTACAATCTTATTCAAGCAAACTATTGGAACCACACCTAAAAGGGAATATTGAATAACATTTAATAATTCTGCTTTACTTTCTTCTGTAGTGGAAAAAACGTGACTAAAAAAGGTTACTTTATTTCCACCGATTGGTAATTCAGGACTCATAGTTGACATATATTATCAATTGAGATAAAAAATGTCTAAAGTTTGTGTTATTGTTGTAATTAATCAATAATATAAAAGAATCTATACATTTAAATATAAACGAATACATGAAAATATTTGAAAATCAAATACAAGGTGATGATGTTGAAGTATATGGAAAATATGTTAAAGATGATATTGAAAATAGAGGATACAATATTGGAGACTTATTAAATATGCCATACTTATGGGGGGGACTTTGGCAATCTAACCCACATCACGATCAACAAAAATTGGATAGATATTACAATATTGCAAAAAATTATAAAGATTCTATTTTGTCATTTTATCAAGAAGGACGTTGCGATGATGAACAAATTCCTAATATACCACGTATTATAAGCGCTGTTAATAAATATACAAATATTAATAAAGAAAAATATAATGATTTACTTAATACTGTCCAAAAAAATGATGTTCTATGTGTACATATTAGATGTGGAGACGTTGATACATATAAAGTAATCGTAAATAGTGCAGTAAAATTGTCTAACCAATTTAATGAAACATATATATTCAGTGGTTTACATTTAGATACCCATTTTTGTAAAGAAGTTGATAAAATAAATAATTTCGTAAATCAAATAAATGTCATGTTGCGTCAATGTAAAAATGCTAAATTTATACAAGGTAGTCCAGATGAACACCTTAGTCTAATGTCACATGCTAATAACTTGTTTGTAAGTAGAGGAGGATTTTCTGCACTTTGTGCAATTGTATGTCGTGGTAATGTTTACTCTACTTATATGTTTAATCATAAAGATACTATTAATTGGAAAATAAATGTAAAAAACAAAAAAATCAACTTAATAACAGAAAATTATTAATTATTCTTTTTTACATAAACTATCATATAGCGATCTAATATTATTACAATCTTCTTTTTCAGAAAAAATACATTTATTCAGTTTTTCCTTCATATCAACACAATCTATGCCTTTTTCTGTTCCTCTTTCTCTATTCATGAAAACACTATCTATCATAGATCGTCCTAAAGAAGAACCAGACCCAAATGCAAAACCTTCTATCATAGTTGTACCCAATGATGGTTTGTTCTTTATATTAACTGGTAAACGGGTTGATGTAGTAGATTTTGTATTTTGATAAGATATAGATAAAGGTGGAGGTGGAGGTGGACGCTTTATTTGTTTTTGTTGAATTTTCATTATATATAATACACTAATTAAAAATTGATTTTAAATATCTTTTTATATATTTAAAGAAATATATAGAAATCATGAATCATACCAGAATCAGTTCAAGTGTTGGAAAACGACATAATAGTTATTATATTATTTATTATCAAAAGCCAAAGATAAAGTATTGTAGTTATTTTCCAATAGAATGGGCAATGAAAGACAGTTTTATTGAAATACACAATAGGTGTAAAAATAATCCATATATGGGTTCAGTCTGTTGTGAAAATTGTAAAAAATATGGTACTATAAATGGTTTATTTACACAATATTGTTTGAATTGTGTAAATAGTTCAGAACGTCCAGGATGTGAATGTAACTTAAGAAAAATGTTGCCTAATGAAAAGGTACTTATAAATGGTAAGTATGCGAAGATATACGGATACCCTTGTAAAAGTAAAAAGTGTATATTTAATACTTATTTAAAAAATGTTGATTTATCGTTTTTATTACCAAACAACATATAAACAAAAGAAAATAATATATAATGGAAGAAATCCAATATTTAAACCTTATTCAAAAAATTTTAGACAATGGTGACTTAATTGACAGCAGAAATGGAACAACACTTTCTTTATTTGGAGAAAGTATGGAATACTCTTTGAGAGATGGAAAACTTCCTTTATTAACAAGTAAAAAGGTTGCATGGAAGACTTGTTTTAGAGAGTTAATGTGGTTTCTTTCTGGATCAACTAGTAATACAGTGTTGCAAAACAAAAAAGTAAAAATTTGGAATGATAATGCAAGCCGTGATTTTCTAGACTCTCGTGGTCTTTACCATTTAAAAGAGAATGATTTAGGTCCTGTGTATGGACACCAATGGAGATACTTTAATGCACCTTATACTAATTGTGATGATGACTATACTGGAAAAGGAATTGATCAAATCGCTAAATTAATTAAAGCATTGAAAGATCCTGAACAACATAGTTCACGACGTTTGATAGTATCTGCTTGGAATCCATGTCAACTAGATGAAATGGCACTTCCTCCATGTCATATGGTTGCTCAGTTTTCAGTACGTAACCATAAATACTTGTCTTGTATTTTATACCAACGGAGTGGTGATGTAGGATTAGGTGTGCCATTTAATATCGCCTCTTATTCTTTTTTAACGCATATTCTTGCAACTCATTGTGATTTAGAAGCAGATCGTTTTATTCATTTTTTAGGAGATGCTCATATTTACGAAAGTCATATAGAACCTTTGAAACGTCAAATAAAACAAGGCTTGTATAATTTTCCACGCATTCTTATTAACAAACATGAAAATATAGAAGATTATACAGAACATGATATACAATGGATAACCCCATATGAACATAATTTAGAAGTGAAAATGGAAATGGTTGCATAATATATCATAATATATATATATATATATATATATATATACATTACACATGGAAGAGAGAATGGATGTAGGTGATGAAGATGAAAAACTCTGTATAGATTTAATGAAAAATATGATGAAGACAAATGAAACGGACGA
>Ga0213869_10001715_pt1 | contig 15903 bp, 29 predicted proteins | sample PICome_10_FD_160083 | JGI IMG/M metagenome (GOLD analysis project Ga0213869, IMG submission 160083) | Coastal seawater microbial communities near Pivers Island, North Carolina, United States - PICO132 | ecosystem: Environmental > Aquatic > Marine > Coastal | place: USA: North Carolina...
TCCACCTCTTCTGACTAACTCGTTTTTAATCTTTTGTTTGTCTTTTGGACGAGTATTGGCTTGGTTATATTTTTCTATCAGTTCTGTTTTTGCAAATCCTTTTATATAAGGATGAACTGTTGTAGCTTTTTTAGTAGCTCTGTCTATTGTTGTATGCGATTTTCCTAATTTTATTGGCATAATATTCTCCTATTTTATTCTTTTAACGCTTCCCTTTAAGTTAGCAAGATACGCAAACATATCTACTGAAGGAAACTCATTTTTCAAATCAAGTAAAGCTTTTAAATTTTCTTTGTGGTCATCAAAGAGTCTTATTCTACTGTACTCTCCCGTTTTTAAATACTTTCTAAATATAACTTTTTTATTTTCAGCACTTGAGCCACTCATATTACCAGCTCTTTCGATGTATACATCTTTCATTGGTATACCATGAGATTCGAATGTCTTAACAAAAAGCTTTTTATCGTCCATGTTAGCTCTTGCTGTGACGATAATAACCTTTGAACCTTTAGCAGTCGCATTACGTATAATTGCCTTTGCTTTTTCTACCATTCGACCTATAGGAGTAGCAGTTTGATAAAACAGCTTTGCTGATTTAAACTCTCCATAGTCATACTCTTCATGCTTTCTTAGTTTATAACTATTAAACTCCATAGGAGTCAAAGCTTTTGTTTTTCCAGTATTTGTATTTACTACGATTACACGAGCTTTTGACACAAATAAAGTGTCATCTATATCAAATATAGTCAATCCTTTACCTGCTTTTTCTGCTAAAAACTCGTTAAACTTTTTCATAGATATATTATACCACACTTTTTATTAAATGTAAATATCTATTTATAAGATTTTTACTTGCAGTAAGTCTTTATTGCCTCAATTTTATCATGTGCGTCAGCTATCTTTTCAACTTCTTTTTCAATAGTTTCTACTATATCGATATGTTCACCAATACCTACTGGATTCCGTTGATAGACTAATATATTAGCATGTGCTACTACAATCTCGCCTTCTAGCTTTTTAATTAAAGCTTCTAATAGATAATTCATTTTATCTCCCAAATAATTTTCTTCTTTTATATTCTGCTATTGTTTCCAATAACTTTTTCGTCCATCTATCTCTGTCTTCTATAAAGACTTGTGGTCCTTCATCTCCTGCAATACAAACAACTAATTGTTTTATCGGTACTCCAGTTCTTTCTTCCCACATAATAGCATAAGCTGAACATTGCATAAAGTATGAACTAATCCATTCTTTCTTTTTCAGCTTACGAGATGTTTTCCAATCTATGATTGAATCAACACCTTTCCATTGACCAACTAAATCTACTCTTCCAGCTAAACCTAAATGTTTAGAATAAAGAGGAGCTTCTTGTTGATAAACCTTTGTTACACTTTCGTCTAAGACGGGTTGTATATCTTTAAATGTTTGTACGTTATGAGGCATTTCTCCTTTAAGATATTCAGGGTCATTGGCCACGTATTTTTCTATAATATTATGTACTGTTGTTCCACGACTACTTGCTATACGCGATACTCTATTTGCTTCCTCTTCGCCTACGCGCGCACGCCACGCTTGTATCGCTTCTTCTGAAAGTATTGATAATACTGTCGTAACTGATGCGTACTTATTTCCTTCTGGGTCAGTATAAAATCTACCTTTATCTCCCGTAACTGCTTCAAGGTCATTATAACCTAGGTCAACTGCTTCATGTTTAAACTTCATTTTGTTTTGATATTACTCCTATCTTTTGGTGGCATACCGGATTTAATTCTATCTTGTACTTCTTTCCATCCACTACCTGCTCTTGAAAGTACTGATTGACCACCATCATGGTCTATATGAGGTGCTGTTAAATATACTCGTTTTAATTGAGGATTGTCTTTTAAAAAATCATCATACTCTGATATCTTTAAGATGCGTTCTTCAACTTCACCAGTTTCTTTATTTTCAAAATCATATGTTGGCATTATAATATCCTTTCAAGTATAAACACTAATGGAATAAAAACATATAGTCCTAATAGTAATCTTTCTGCTCTTTTAAATTGTTTTTCAGTTGGCATTTAATATCTCCTTTAATCTTCTTTCAGTTGTTTTTATATCATGACATAAGTAATGATTTATATACCATTCAATAAATTGTTTTGCATATACTGGTCTATACCATGACAAATCATTTACCAAGTTTTCTAGTTGTGGCAATGTTTGCAACTTTTGAGTAGCCCAATGATATTCTGGCCAGCCATGAGATATAATTGGTACTTCATGCATAAGACATTCTATACCAGCTGTTGAGTTATCTACAATTGCTACTCTTGTTTTTGGTAATATACTATGTATACAATCAAATCCTGTTATAACATGATGACCAGCATCTTTCCATTTTTTTACAAGTGTTTTATTTTTATATCTTGGATGTAATTTAATAACTAAGTTTTCATTCTCTAATTTATTTATAATCATATCCATTCTTTTAATATGGTCACCAAAGCCAAATCCATTTACTGTTTCATCATCTGGCATTTGACCTATAATTAATATATGGTCATCTTTTATATCTTTAGCATCTCTCCATTTAAGTAATACTGAATCATCCCATTTGTTTGGCTTAGTATTTTTTAATTGCAATATACTTTCCCAATCCATTTGTTCTATATCATCGTTTATATCTGGCCTTGTGTACGAGAGTGCACTCGAATTCGCGTATCCCATAGTATCTAGGGCAAAGTGACGACTCGTGGGAGCTGTGGGTTTAACTATAATCACCGGCCGGTTACACGAGGAAGAATTAACTATATGATTATAAAAATGTATATCAGCTGTTTCATTAGATTCTTCATGGCCTAAATTATTCATAGCACTACGAATTGTATCGTAATACTTATTAGCGATTTTTTCAAATTTATAATCGTGAAATTTATACAGCATTGAACCATTTTGGCTGTGGACGTTTTGTCCATGCCATATTAAACTTTGCTTGTTTGGTATGATAGAATGCACGATAAGATTTAACAGCATCTTCAAACATACATTCAGGATTAGAACCCATTGCAAGTTTGAATGGAGTCAATCCTTTCATTGGAATATTATTTGGTGAATGCACTAGATGTTTTCTTAACTTTGTATCAGTTGAATGTACTTTACCATAACGATAAGTATATTCGTCGCATAGACCTATAAAATGTTTGTAGTGCCAATCATAGTTAGCTTTTGATTCTCTTGTCCATATAGTTGATGGATGATTGAAATGACACGCTTTGTATACGATATCTTCACGGTCATCATGAAGTTTCCAATACTGAAGCATTGCACCTGACTTAGATGGTCTACGTTCCATAGTACCATCAAGCATACGATGAACAGTTGATAGCATTTGAGCTGATTCAACAATCATTTTAACAACATGTTTGTCGCATTGCTCTTGTGCTGCTAGCACTGGGTCATTGTTGAGTATAAAAATGTTCATAATATATATTATACCACAATACGTGGTAAATGTAAAGGATTATTTTACTAATAATCCAGGGAAGGCATCATTAACTAATTTCTTAGTAATACCTTTTGATTTCATTTTTTTATCCTTAGCAGCTATAAGCAATTCAGCTTCTTCTGGATTAAGTGATTCTAATAGATTTAAAAACAATCCTTCTCTCTTAAGAGGTTTCATGCCGTTTGCTACTGGTCCTTTAAAGTAATACTTAAATTGTGTATATGCTTTATTTAATATTGTATACTCATAACCTTTAGGTGCGTCATCTTGTGTATAAGACGGAGCTCCTAATGGTAATACCGATACTATACTATCATCATAGTTAATTCTAAGTATGTCTGTAAGACCTGGTGATTTATTCAGTCGTAAGAACTTTATACGTTCTTCACGCTGTACGATTTTGCCTGCTTCTGCTAGGACTTCTGATACTAATTTTCTAGCCATTGTAAAATTCCTCGACGACCTCAATCAAATGATTACATCTTTTTTTAATTAAATAATTTAACACTCTCATGTTAGGCGTTTTTGTTTGCCCGTTAAAAGTATTTATAATACTTTCTTGTATGTCTTCTGGTATATCAGTTAAATCAATAAGCTTTTTATTACGTTGATAGTTACGATATATCTCATCATCCATGTGTTCTCTTAGATTATCAGCATTTTCTAACCAATTATCTATCTTTGTTTGTCTTAAAGGAGTTTGGCTTTTTTCTGATATAAATGTATCATCAGCTGAAAGAACATTTGGTATACCATCTCCACTATCTCCTCTCATTACGTGATTAAACAAATAAGTTCTTGGATTTTTATCAGTGACAAATTTCTTTTGTATAGGACTAAATTGTTTTACATTATTAAACTTTTGTAGTTGTATAAAGTCTTTGTCTGATGATATAATCATTACTGGTTCTGCTTGGCCAAACTCTTGTGTTTGCATTGTAAGTGTACCAATAACATCATCAGCTTCTACGCCTTCTAAGTGTACAACTTTGTATGGCATATATTCATTTATTTCATCTCTTACTGTATGTAGAATCCTAAAGATTTCTGACCAATCTTGTCCTGAACTATCTCTGTTCTTTTTACGAGATGCTTTATATTCTGGAAAGAATTCTTTTCTCCATGTATTCATACCATCAGCACATATAACAAGTTGTCCATATTCTTCTCTATATCTTTTGTTATACATTCGAATACTGTTAAGTATCATATGCCTTATCATGCTTTCATCATTTAGTTTTTGCACTATTATGTTAGATAGTGCGATTTGCGAATAATCAATTAGTATCATCTGGGTCCTCTTCCGGTGGGTCTAAATCAAAATCAGGAGTAAAGAGTATTTCTTGGTCACTACCTTCTGGTGTGAATACAAAATCAGCTAAATCATGATTTGCTTCTTCGTTAATAAGAATCATTTCTTTTACTTTTATATAAGCATTATCAAGTGTTTGATGTAGACCATGAGGTATACCATAATAACGATTAAACATTGCATTTAATAAATTTACTATAACAAACATATCTCTAGATTCTTGGACTGTTTCATCTCTGAAATTTAAATCCATTAACCCTTCAGTTACTTGACCAGTATTAATAAACTCTTCCATTACTTCCATAAGTATATGAGATGATTCTACACATTCATTACTTAATTCGTCTAGGATTTCTGATTCTTCTTTTTGCGTTAATTCTTCTTTCGTTGGAAATTGAATAACATTATCTTTATACTTTTTAGTCATATACCTATATTATACCATACTTTTGAGCAAATGTAAACGTTTATTTTAAGTTTTTTACTGCATTCCCACCAATTCTGCAATTGATTATACCATTATAGTAATTTTCACTTAATAAAACTTCTTTGTCAAATTGTTCTTTTGCTTCATAATACGCGCACTCACCTTTAGTTTTACATAGGTAGATTATTTCTCTATAAAAAAAATCTTCTCCCATCTCTAGTACATCTTCTTGTAAGTGTTTATTGGAACCATAATATGTACGCCAATCAGATTCGACTTTAAGTCTTTGACGTCTTTTTCTTTTCTTAGTTATAGGTAATGTTTTAGGCTTCCAAAAGAATTTCTTGCCTATATATTTTTTGTTTGTAGCTCGATTAGTTATACAATATACGAATCCATACCAATCCTTTCCATATCTTTCGAATGTAAAAGGTTCATCAGGCTCAAACTTTAGTCCTTGATATATCCAATTATTCATTAAAGTCTAATTCGTCTGAATCATCTGTGGGTTCACCACAATGAGGACAAAAATTTATTTTAATAGGTTCATCTGGTTTAATGACTATACGTGAATAGCAATATTCGCATTCAAGAATCATTCTGTTAAGAACTCCACAGACCGTCTTCCTTCAATATGTTCTTTCAATTCAGTATAACCACCGATTGCATGACCATCTATAGTGACTTGTGGAAAAGTTCTTGCTCCTGGAAATTTTTCAAAGAGCTGTTCTCTTGTAAAATCTCTGTCTAATTTAAAGTATTCATACTTGTGTTCGCTTTCTTGTATGAATTGTTGTGATATATTTACTGCCATATCGCAGTACGGGCAATTATCTTTACCGTAAATTTCTATTTTCATTTTTTTACCAGTTATGTATTATGTTTGCTATTATAAAAAATGCGCAAACAACGTTTATTCCAACAATAAATGTTCTAGCTATTGCTACAACATTATCATATTCTTTTGTCTGTTCGTCAGAAAAGCTACCAATAGCAAATTTCCAAACAGTCCATATTCGTTTCATTTTATAATCCTTCTAAATATAAATTTATCATCCAAAAACAAAGCAACATAAATCCAAATACTAATACTTGAACTACTGACATAATTGCTATTTGTTTCATAGGGTGTACTTCTACAATTTTTTCCAGCATATCTTCGCTTGGTGCAAGATTAGCTGCTTGTAATATTTTTTTTTCAGTTTCTGGTTTTGTGAACCAAGGTATAAACATTATAAACTTAATCCTGCCATTGTTTCTGTGGTGACATCTTGTTTTACACCACCGGTTATATAAGACGTAATTTCTGTTTCTTGTGGAGCAACTTGTACGTTTCCACCAGATATCCACTTTTCTGTCCAAGGGAGTGGATTCATTTGAGGAACTGTGTAAGGACAAGGCAAACCTAATGCTCTCATTCTTTTACATCCTATCCACTCTACGTAATTTTCTAATATTGTTTCATTTAAACCAATCATTGAACCATCTTTAAATAAGTATCTTGCCCATGCTTTTTCTTGTTCAATAACATCTACAAATAATTTCATAGCTTGTTCTTCATTCTTTTTCGCTATCTTTTCGAAATCTTTATCTTCTTTTATTAAGTTTTTAATCATAACTGTAGTTGCTGCAAGATGAGTATTTTCATCTCTTGCAATAAACTTAATAATTTTAGCGTTGCCTTCCATCTTCTTAAGCTCAGCGAATGCCCAACTGCAGGCGAAGGATACATAAAAACGTATTCCCTCTAAAGCATTCGCCGAAAGCATTGCCATATATAATGATGTTTTATGTTGTATTTTATTAGTAGCTGAATTATTATCTGTTATTAAATCGTCATAATATCCTGCGATATCAGAGCCACAATCCATAATTTCTTTTACATCAAGCATAGAATCAAATACTATTGAAGGGTTTGCATAAATGTTCCTAATAATATGAGTATAAGAACGGCTATGGATAGTTTCAAAAAAGGACCAGGTTTCGATCCAGTTCTCAATTTCGGGTAACGAAGCAATAGGAAGGAAAGCAAGGTTCGGGGCCCTACCTTGTACAGAGTCCAGAAGTATTTGCCTTTTGAGATTAGACGTGAATATGTGTTGTTCATGGTCGGTTAATTCTCCAAAGTCTTTTTTGTCTTTTGATACATCTACTTCTTCTGGTCTCCAAAAGAATCCTAGTTGTTTTTCAGTAATTTTATCTATTTGTGGATATTTAAGTTGGTCATAACGAGCAACGTCAACTGGCTCGTCTAAAAACATGTTTTTTTCTAAGTGGGATTTTTTATTTTTCTGTAGTATTGGCATTATGTTTCCATGATATTGTTGATTTTTCTGTTATTGCATCTTGAGCGCATTGTATATATTCTCTGTCTTCTTCTGAAAGTACTGACCAAAATTTACTTATTGTAAGTGTATGGTCATAAACTACTTGTGGTCTTTTCATGTGATAATCTTCTTCCATCCAAGTCTGAAGAATATCCATTCTTTTATTTATCTTACTTTTTAAATCTTGCACGAATCACAGTCCTCATCATCTACATTATAAGTTTCTGATTCTCCGTCATACGCGTGATATGTTTCTCCGTCTGTCATTTCTCCAGCTCCATCAAACGTATTGAAATAGTACAATTGTTTTAAACCATATTTGTATGCAGTGACAGTATCTTGTATCATCACTGACATTGGTATCTTATTATCCTCATAGTGTTCAGGATTATAAGAAGTATTAACAGAGATTCCTTGGTCTATATATTTTTGTAATATACCACATATAGCTAAATAGCCTTCGGGAGATTTTTGTTCCCATAGCAAATCATACTTATTTTTAAGATGATGATAACCAGGCACGACTTGCGCCATTACTCCATCTTTACTCTGTTTATATGATACTAAAGCTCTTGGAGGTTCAATACCATTTGTACTATTACTTATTTGAGCGCTTGTTTCGGCTGGCATTAAAGCCATTAAAGTCGAGTTCCGGATGCCAGTTTCTCTGAGTTGCTTACGCAAATCTTTCCACGGTAAACGTTCTCTGTACTCTACAAGATTATCTATTGCACTCTTATAAGTATCGATTGGAAGTATTCCTAAAGAATATTTCGTATCTGTATTATATATCAATTTTTCTTTCTCAACGGCAAGGTTTGCAGAACTTTTTATTAAATAATATGACCATGCTTCAGCATATTCATCAACAATACTATATGCTGATTCGTCATATTTAAGGCCTCTCTTTGCTAAGAAATAAGCTAGGTTGATAATACCTACACCTAAAGGTCTTCTATTAAGAGTCCCTTGCCTTGCTGCTGGTATTGGATAACCTTGGTAATCTAATAGCTCATCAAGAGCTCTTACTGTAAGGTCACAATATTTTTCAAATTCATGTGGCTCGTTTATAAGTCCCCAATTGATAGCTGATAATGTACATAAAGATATTTCTCCGTCTTCATCATCTTGGCTATTAAGTGGCGTTGTTGGTAAATCAATTTCACAACATAGATTACTCATTCTTATTGGAGCTTTTTCTGCTATAAATGAACCATGGTCATTTGCATGGTCTACATTCATAAGATATATTCTACCTGTATCTTTTCTTTCTGTTAAGAACATTTGAAACACATCAAGCGCTGGTAAAGATTTCTTTCTTATACTGTGCGCTCTTTCATATTTCTCGTATAACTCTTGGAATTTTTCTTGGTCAATAAAGAATGCTTCATATAGACCAGGTACATCATTAGGGTCAAAGAAAGTTATATTACCACCTGATAATAATCTTTCATACATAAGTTTATTAAATTGAAATGCATAATCCATGTGTCTTACACGATTTTCTTCTGTGCCTTTATTGTTTTTAAGTACTACTAGGTCTTCGAATTCATGATGCCATAAGGGCAGATATACAGTTGCAGCTCCTCCTCTTACACCTCCCTGAGAGCAGGATTTTACAGCCGATTGGAAATATTTTAAGAATGGAATCAATCCAGTATGTACTACTGAACCATCTCCAACTTTTGCACCATTTGCTCTTATTGAGCCAGCGCCTATTCCTATACCTGCCTTTTTACTTATGTATCTAACAATAGAAGTAGCAGTAGCATTAATAGAGTCAAGGGAATCTCCTGATTCAATAAGGACGCAAGAACTGAATTGTCGAGTTGGTGTTCTAACTCCTGCCATGATTGGTGTAGGTAGTGATATATAGAATTGAGATATTGCATCATAGTAGTCCTTAACGTATTTTAATCTGTTCTCTTTATACTTACCAAAAAGAGTCATTGATATCATCATATAAAGTATTTGAGGTGTTTCGTATATTTTTTTTGTTCTTCTATCTTGAACAAGATACTTACCACGAAATTGTTCCATTCCTGCATATGTGAATGTATCATCCCTATCATGTTTTATATAAGCATCAAGCTCTATAATTTCATCTTCAGAATATATCTTAATGATTTCATCATCATATACTCCTAGTTCAATATTGTCTTCTATAATAGCAGTAAGTGGTGGAGGTGTATATTCTCCATAAGCTTCTTTTCTCATCTTATAAGATATAAGACGAGCTGCTACGAATTGATAGTTTGGTGTATGTTCTGAAATTAATTCAGCTGCTGATTTGATTAAAAGCTCATGGATATCATAAGCTGCAATTTTGTCATATAGTTGTATGTTAGCTTTAAGTTCTATTTCAGACATTGATACGCCTGATATATCTTCAACTGCCCATTCTAAAACTTTATGAACTTTATCTAAATCGAATGGTTTTATTGACCCATCTCGTTTAGTGACATTTATAGTAGTTGTATTCATTATATTATATATTATACCACAAATCGCATGATTTGTAAACGTTTATTTTAAGTTTTTAGCCTCTTATTTCGGCTACATTTTCAGGAGTTTGTACTCCAACTCCGACACCTTTCTCACCGTTAGGCATCGTAACGTTTCTATAATATATAACGACTTCACCTAATTGTTTTATGTATCTTTTAAGTTCTTGCATATCTTCAGCCATAACTTTATAGTCACCAACTGATGTAGCTACAAAAACTACTTCGCCATTATTTTGTTCCTTCATTTCATCAAGGAATCTATCCAAATATGTATAACCTTCTGGCCAATCAGGATTTTCTCTTTCAGATAAGTCACATGTTTTTGGTCTCTTATCTTCTATTTTTTTACATGGATTTGTTATTCTTGCTTCAGATACAACATACCATTTTGGTGCTGTTAATTCTACAGTCCTTGGTAAATCTGGTTGCATTATATCTATTTGAACAGGTTTAGATATGACCTCTAGTTGTTTTGTTCCTAATAAAGAACAACCACTAGTTATTAATAGTAGGATTACTAAGGTTATATAATTCTTTAGTATCATCTTCAAGTCCCTCCATTACTTTTTCACTTGCATCATTAAATCTTTTTTCCATAAGTCCAGGCTTCTTTAGTGCAAGTACATCTAAATTATGCCTAGAAAATATAGCCAAATATTCAGCTTTATCAGCTTCTATTTGAGCATTTACTCTACTCATGTTCATAAGAGCTTTACCTTGTTTTTCGTATTGCTCTTTCATTTTAGCCATTGTTTGTTTTTGTTCTTCAACGGCTGCTTCTAGTTTTATATTATTCTGAGTAAGTGTTTGATTTTCATTGTATAGAAAAAAACCTCCTAACCCTAGAATAAGTACCAATCCAATCATCATTTGATTCATTATGTATTGTCCTCTATATATTTTCTAATATCACCTACTGTATGTAGTGATTCGGCATCTTCATCAGTAATTTCTATATCAAATTCTTCTTCAATATCCATTACTAATTGTACTGTGTCTAATGAATCTGCGCCTAAGTCATCCATTAGATTTTTATCATCAGTCACGGCATCTATATCAACACCTAACTGTTCTGAAATTATTTTTTCAATCATTATTCGTCCTCTATCTTATATCTTAAACCTTGCATACCTTTTATATGCACAGTTCTTTTATCATCAGTTCTAAACTTAAGTTCTTTGAAATTTGCTTTGATTACTTTTCTTACGTGTACGTAAGTTTGGTCGTCACCATTACCCCATTGATTATCGAATGATACGTGAATTGTATATCTTTTTTGAAAGAGTCGAATAAACCATTTGATTTTTTCCCACATGTTAATAACAAAATCTTTCATATTATAATCTTTCGATATCTACACCTAGAACATCTAATACTACTTTACGTATTTTTTTATCATCTGTTCCCCAATGCTTACTGTATGAGTTAAATTTAATAGAATCTCTACTGATATCTACATCTCTACCATATACATCGTATCCAGCCTTTTTAAACGCCTGTTCAACGTCATATCCGTATGCGCCATTTCTTAGCTTAAGTTCCATTCCACCAGGTCTCCAGTACCTAAAGTCATTTTTATCAAACTTATAAGCTTCACTTAATTCTTTTTTAAATTCGTTAAACGTTTTCATCTAATTTGCTCCCTTTTAGCATTTTCTTGTTTCTTCTATCTAGTATTCTTTTAACAAAGGCTTTACCTTCTTTAGTCCTACCATCGTAAATTCTTTTCTTATGTTTTTTATGAGCTGCTTTGCCCATTGCGTCTGCTGGCATTGATACACCACCGCCACCTACAGAATTTGCAGCTGCGTCTTCCCACATTGCTTCGTATTCTTTAAATGTTCTTCTCATTTTTTATTTTTTTACCTATAGCTTTTATATCTGACATTTTTAAAGTCTTTTTCTTTAGACCTTTTATCGATCTTGATACTTTCTTACGAGTTTTTGCTGGTACTAATACTAATAATAAAGCTCCTAAAGTTACTGTAGCTCCAATAATTAATACTTTTTCGAATATTGCAGCAGCTACTGCAGCTGAAATATTTCCGCCTAAAGCTTTTGCGATATCCATTACTAATTGTGTTCCAAACTCTTGACTTTTTATAATACTGTCCCAACCATATTTAGTAGCTATGCCACCTAATACAGTTCCACTTATTGCACCTTTTATTCCTCCAAAAGGAAAAGGAGCAACTATTTTGGCCACGTTTATACCAGCTCTTGTTAATCCAAAACTTACTATACGTGCTGCACCTATAAGACCTGCAAGTGGAAATGCTTCATCTAACTGAGCATGTTCCTTAAATGTCATCATCTGCATATGTCACCATTAGTTATATAAAGGTCTTGATTCGTCTTTGAATGTTTGACCCTATAGATATTTATATTCGAGAAGCTTCCAATTGGTGCTTGTAATTCTTTTACTACAACTCTTTGATTTTTTAGAGCAATAACCTCACCTGTTGTAGCTGATGCTATATCTTCTGTTAATATATAATTGCCTGGAAAGAGATTAAAGTCTTCATCTTGATACCATGTACTTTCATTTAGTTCATTTGAATCAATGTCAATTTCTAATACTTTTTCTAATGTCTCTAACATTTTTTTCTCTGACATTCCAGTATGTTCTCTTATAAGGAAAAGAGCAGCTCCATAACGTGCTACTACAGACCTTCCACCAGGTACTTTACCTACAAGTCTTTTAAGATTAAATACGAGTCTGTGAAAAACAGTATAAGCAGCTTTTTCATCTGGCTTAGTTCTTTTTGATGCTTTCTTAAGTACCTTACCCTTTTCGTCTATTATACCAAGTTCAAAGGCTTTCGTTTTCTCGAACGGAGTAACGAGCAATTTCAAAAATCGAAATGCGTAAAATAAATCTCCTGCTCTTGATATAATTCCCATTATAGTTCTCTTAGTACCTCTACAATATTAGGGTCCATTACAACTTCAACCTTTTCATCCTCTGGTAGATAATGAAGATAAACTAAAAATGGTTTAATATATTGATAGTGATTCTTCTCTATCTTAAACCACATCATTTTATTACAAGACGGTATACCAAATACGTTATAAAGAACGATGATGTGATTAAGTATTAATCTCTCTTGTAATTCACCATGTTCTTCATATCTTGTAAGTAGCCTTTTAAGATACTTAAATCTTGAAAGGTCATTCTTAAATTCTTCAACATCCGTACATTCCGGATTGTTATATTGTTGTGCTGCAAAAAGTTTAAAGTTTTTGTCTGTCAATTCATCAAATATTTTCATTATATATTATATATAAACTATTTGTTTAAGTAAATTTCGACCTTTGACTTATATTTGTTAGCAATTTGTTGTACTTTTCTGTCTTTAGCAAATTTATCTAAAGATGCTTTTTTACCATAAAATTCTAAAGATGCAGGAGCAGTATCACCACCATCAAAACTAGATACATGCATATCTTTAATTTTACTAATTAATTTATCCATATAATCCATTTCAGCTTGGGTGAATCCGAAATCATCATCATACTTGTTAGAAGTATTACCTTTTTTAATTTCAATGAATGCTCTAGCTTCGAAGCCTTTACGATTTCTATCTTGATAATTCTTAAGGTCTTTAACACCTTCTTCTAAATATGATTCGCTTAAACCTATAGAAACTGCAATCTTAGCTGCTTTCTCTTGGTCTGCTTGTTTTGTACCAGGTCTTAAGTCTACTATATAATATTTTCCAGTTCCAACTTTTACAATGTTCATTGGCATGCCATCTACTTTATTTTGGAAAGTTCTTGCGGCCTTTTGTGTATCAAATGCGTAATGAACTCGTTCTTTTACTTCTTCCTTTTCTTTTGCTTTAATAGCTTTTTGTAAACCAGCTGGAAGTTTCTTTTGTTTATCAGTAAGCTCATCTACTTCTTCTTCGTCAGATGCATCTTCGTCAAACATTCCAGATTGCTTCATCATTTTCATAGCATCTGCTTTAGCATTTCTTAGGTTTTGTCTATTGATTTTTTCAACAGCTTTCTTGATAAGCTTTAGACGTTTTTCCATATCTTTCTGTGACATAGCTTCATTTACGTCTTCTTCTTCTTTTCCTTTAGCGTCAATTTCTTCTGCTTTAGCTTTATAGTTCTTATCAATATAGTTAAAGAATTCTTTCTTTTTAGAATCATCTAAATCGCCAGGTGATTCAACTCCGAATTTTTTAAGAGCAGCATTAAAGAATTTTTGATAAGCTTTTTGCTTTTCTGATTCTTTTAATTTAGCTTCATCTTCTTTAGGCTCAACTTCTTCCATTAACTCAGGAAATAGTTCTTCTATTTCGTCATTGTCCATTAGGTAAGCATCTGATTTAAGAAATTTAATGAGGTTAGCATTACTTCCACTTACGTCAGCAGTAGTATTACCTGTTGATTTAATTTTTACTTTAAATTTCTTTTCAAGCTTTTTTGATAAATCGTTATCTCCTATATAGTCAACATCGATTTTAGCTTCATCTATAGTAATAGTAGATTCATTGACAGATTCATTTTTCTTAAAATAATCTTTTATGTCACTTTCTAAAAAGCGTATGCCATAATCCATCATCTCTTGACCTTTACCTATTTCTCCATAAGCTTCGCCACTTGTTTCTAATTCTTCATGTTTAGTAATTTCTCTTACTAAATCTCCTGTTTTATTGACAGACTTTTCTAAATCTTTAGCAACCCTTAAAAGTTTTCTTTCATTTAAAGCTTCTGAAAGAGTTTCTTCATTAACAGATTTGTCTAAATCATCTTCTAAATGACGTATTCCGTATTCTAAAGCATTTTGACCTTGAGATAATTCTTGATAAGAATCAGAATCTTCGATATCGTCAGATATTTTTTTAATTAAGTCTCCTGTTTTTTCGATAGCTTTCTCTAAGTCTCTAACTAGTTTTTTCTCTTTAAAGCCTAGTGCTTCTTTAACTACAGTACCGTCTTCCTTTTCTCCAACCTTTTTGCCTTTATGCTTATCAGCAAAGTCTTTTTCACCAGAATCTTGTCCTAGTTTTCCAGATGGTTTTTGTGGTTGCGCTACTTCGTTCTTCTTATGTGTGTAACCTTTAGCGTCTAAAGCATTATGCTCTTTTTCGTTATTAGCTACTTCTTTTTCACCTGTTTTTGGGTGAAACATATCATGAGGATATTTGACTTCCTCTTTGATAACAGCCGGCTTGCCTTCAAGTACATCTTTTACTGCACTAGCAATGCTTTTTGTTATATCATCGTTAAACATATTGTTCATTTTTATTCTCCGTTAATTGCTTAAATGAATTATATATTCCCAAGTTATCGCTGATATTAAACCAACTAATATAACCCAGAATATTCTATTTATTACATTAACCGTGCTCGCATTGCTATTCACTAATTGCTCCACTCGGTCTATTCTATTTATAAGACTTTGTATTTGTTCTGACTGCTGCTTATTAAATTCAGCCAGTGTTGAAATCTTTTCCTCTGCTCTTGCTAGCGCTATTATCGCCTGAGTCATTTGGTCTAATTTCTCTTCAATTCTATCTAATCTTGCAGATTGTACTGTATATACTTGTTGCAAATCTTTATCCATTCTTGATTATCCTACATTTAAGGTTATTATATCCCTTAATTAATCTATGATATTCTCCCTTTGGAATATCAAAAATCATTCCAGGCTCTAACAAATATGGCAAACAGTTTTCATATTGAAAACGCCATCCCTCACCCTCGAGTATTTCAACTTCACGTGGTTCATTATCACGATGCCAAACATATTCTTCATCATCTCGATCGAGGAAGAATTCTCTTATCTCACCGCCAATTATTTCTTCGGACGCAAAGGGTAGGTTT
>Ga0213869_10001720_pt1 | contig 15892 bp, 14 predicted proteins | sample PICome_10_FD_160083 | JGI IMG/M metagenome (GOLD analysis project Ga0213869, IMG submission 160083) | Coastal seawater microbial communities near Pivers Island, North Carolina, United States - PICO132 | ecosystem: Environmental > Aquatic > Marine > Coastal | place: USA: North Carolina...
TACTCTCGTTAGCGTTTAAAGTATTTTTAATGTTTGAAATTTCCTCTCTAGACCTTAGATCTTCAATTGCTAATAGAGCGTCCACATCACCCTCTGCCACTTTAACAGAAAGTAAATCATTTTGTTGTTGCTGATATTTTTGTTTAGCTTCAATTATTTTATCAGATATTGATTTAATTTCTTTAATTTTTAATTCTTTTACATTGCCAGTATCAACAAGGTTATTTTCTTTTTTATAATTTGATAGTTTTTTTTGTGCAATATCCATTTGAACAACAAGCTCTTTTAATCTTTCAGTAATTTTTTGATTTGCATAAGTTGTAATCTTTATTTTGCTATCAATTTCATATCTTTGATAAGAATCGATGATTGACAACAAGGCTAATTGGGAAATTTTAGGGTTTTCTGAAACAAATGATAATTCTAAGACATCACTTCTTGGCACATTTTTTACTTTAAAATTATTAGTTAAATTTAATTTTAAAAATTCATCATTAATTATTTTTTCTTTATTTAATATTCTTTGTAAAAAATTTTGCTTACTTTGCGCATAAAGATTTTTAAATTGCATTGAGTTTTTTTTATCTTTGATAATATATTCTAAAACTTCATCACTTTTTAAAATTGCCATCTGATTATTAATTCTATTCATACGTGACTCAACAGAATAGGCTTCTTCAATATTTACAATTTTACTGTCATCTGGTTCAATTACTATTATAGCTTTACTTAAATATTTTTTTTGTAGATTGAGTGAAACTAATAAAACTAATAGAGACACTATTAACGAGACTAGTAATAAATTTTTTAAGTTTTTTTTAGCAATAAGGTAGAGAAATTTTATGTCTCCAACATCGAATATATCTAATATTGAGTAAATTCTTTCAATCATGTTATGTAAGTTGTTTATTTCCTTTATATCAAAAATTCAATAAATAGGAAAACATGCTTTAAATACCTTATAAAAAACATCGTTTACATATGTTTTCATTAACTTTGCTACACCTAAACTATGATGTATTAGTTAGCTAATATGATTTGTTTTACAAAAAAATTTATAAGTACTATTTTTATATTATTTTTTTTAAATAGTTGTGTGTCTTTACCTGGAATGAACAAGAGTCCTAAGTCTAAAAAATCTAATACAAAAACAATAGTAAGTGAGTACTCCATTGATGATGTTGGAATTAATATAATAGATTTAAATTCATTATCTGAGGAAGAAATCAAAAAATTTAATCAAAATCAAATTGAAGAAATTAATAATAAGATTAATAAATTTTCTAATATTTATGAATATAGATATGAATATATTTTAGGTTCAGCAGATTCTATCTCATTAAACCTAACTGATACAGATGACCTTGATGGAACCTATTTAATAGATCAAGATGGTATGATTGATTTACCATTTGTAGGTAGGGTAAAAATAGGTGATCTCACAATAAATGAAGCTCAAAATATTTTAATGCAAATAATAAAAAACTTTTATAAAAATCCTGATCTTCAAATTGATGTTATAGAATTTAATAGTAGTAAGGTTTATATAGTTGGGGCTGTTAGAAATCAGATAACAATCAATTTAGATCAAAAACCAATCAGATTAATTGAGGCTGCAATACAAGCAAACTTTAACCCTAGTGCAGCTGATAAACTTTATGGAACTAAAGGTATTTTAAGACGTGACAATCAAGTTTATAAAATAAATTTAGATAATACTTTTAAGAGCACAGATGAGAGAGAGAATTTTTATTTGAAAAAAGATGATGTTATTTTTATAGACAGAAATTCTGATGCAATTCATGTATTTGGTGAAATAACAAAACCAGGAATATATTTTCCCAACATGGATTATTCATTAACAGAGCTTATTTCAACTAGTGGTTTAAATCAAATCACAGCTAATGCTAAAAAGGTTTTTGTTATTAGGGAAAAATATAACTCTTTTCTAGAAGTTGATGTTTTTCAATTGGACATAAGAAATCCTGTTAATCTTATAGTTGGAAGAAAATTTAAACTTCAAGCAAATGATATAGTTTTTGTTCCACCTGCTGAAATTGTTAAATGGAATAGAACTATAAGTTTATTATTACCTCAAACAGATTTATTTAAATCTTATAATCCAATTATTAATAATGGATTACAAACATATAAAGAAACACCATAAATTATAGTCTTCTACTATTTAGAGAAAAATAAATTACAAATAAAAATTGTATAATTGGAATATGGAGTGAAAAATCAAACATTAAAATTATAATTAAACACACAATTAATAAATAATTATTAAAATTATAAAATATTTTATTGTAAAATAATTTCAAAATTGAAGAAATTAATAAAGTCATACCTATTAAACCAAATTCACCAAAAAATTCAGTAATATCAGAATGGGCATGATTGGCATAATTGTTTCCACTGTCTTTAAAGTTAATTTGAAACAAAGTTTCAAAGCTTCCAGGTCCATAACCAAATAAAAAAAAATTATAAAATTGATTTAGGCCAAACTTAAAGATTTGAGCTCTGCTTAAATTGCTATTAATGGTTGAAATTTGGGAAAATTCTTCTTTTAAGAGTGAAAATCGATCAATTAGTTCATTAGCACCAAAATAAAATCCCATAATAAAAATATCAAAAAAGATAATTAATAAAATAATATTTCTAAATGACTTGCTTTTACTTTTAGAAAAGAAAAGTTCATTTACAAGATAAAACAATATTGTAATTAAAAGTAAAAAATTTCCAATTCTTGAAAAACTAGCAATAATTCCAATTGTAATAAAAATTACAAATAATCTTACATAAATTTTGAAAAAGAAATTATCTTTTTTTTTACTAAATTGTTGAGTTTCAATATTCTTGAGTAATTCAAGGCTTGCTATTAGAGAGAATAACAAAAAAACAGCAAACACCGTTCTGTTAATAAAAAAACCAGTTGCAGCAGTTTTATAATAAGAATTTTTAAAAATAAAAAAATCTGGATTACCATTTAGATAAACAATAACGGCAAATAATGACGTCACAAAACCTATTAAAGATAGAAATAAATAAAATCTATTTTTATGTCTTTTTGTATAAAAAATCATTTTTAAAATAAAAACTAAAATAATTAATGAAATAAAGTTTAGTATTTGAAAATATGAATTTGATGGAGATAAGGTTATTGTAAAATAAGTGCTGTCTGTTTTAAGATCTATAATATATTTATACTTTTCAGGAGAAAAAAACTTAAGAAACTCAATTGGTAAGGGTAAGATTTGAAAAAATAAAAAGGTTAAAAATAATAAATAAAATGAAATAGGTGTTTTATTTTTATTATAAAAGTTTTTAAAATGTAAATTGTAATTTTTATCTTTTAGGCAGAAAAAAAATAGCCCACTCATTAGAATAAAATTTGTTTGAATTAATATATTTGAGTTTCCACCATTAAATATTAAGCAAACTGTAAATATAAAAAAAAATAAATACTGATGTTTCTTATTTTTTGATAATTGCATGCTTAATTAGGAGATGCATTGTTTTCAAAAACATCATCGAAATCATCAGTGGAAATTGCTTCACCATTTTCAATTTTATTTTTTATAGTCTCTGTTACTGTATTCATACTTTTATTTTTGTTAATTATTTCTAAGGCTTTTTCAGGGTTTTTATCCAAAATTTTAACAATGATTTTGGTAATCTTTTCCTTACTTGCCTCATTTTGATTGGCACTGTTTATTATCTTGTCCCCTATTGTTCCTTTACTCTTTTCAGCAATACTTGTAATCAATTCTAAATCCTCTTCTGAAGTTACGTTTTTTACAGCATCTTCAATTAGATTTGAGATACTATTTCCAATTGAGGGATTAGTAACCTCAAGTATTTCCATTTTTTCCTCATAATTTTCTTGTTTTGTTAAATTGTTAACTACTTCTAGTGATAATTTTGATTCAGTTCCTTGTGATGCTTTACTTAGTTCTTCTAATATTTTTGATGTTGTTCCAGAATCAGAATTTGAAATAATTTCCGCTATTGTATTTGTTAAATCCAAATCATCTGTTGTTGTACCTTCTGATTGATTTTTGGCAGCTTGAATTGTTTGTGTGATTATATTCTCTTTGTTTTCATCACTTAAATTTTCTATTTTATCGGGATTTGTCTCTACTATTGTTTTCATAACCTTTGCAGATAAAGCTTGTTTTTCCTCAGTGGAATTTTTAGTAACTTCAGTAATGACCTTATTTATAACTTCTTCACTAGCACCCGACACAATTTTTCCAATTAAATCAGCATCTTCTTGTGATGAGGCGGCTTCCTCCACGGCTGACACTGTAAGTTTTTGAATTTGATCAGCACTATTTTGAGCTAACGATTCTAATTTTTCAGGATTTTTTTCAGAAAAATCTGCCATTACTTTTAATGATAATTTAGAATTTTGATTTGTATTCTTTTCAGTAATATTATTAATCACAGAAAATACTGTTGCGTCATCCGATTTAGCCATAACTTTACTTAAAATTGCTGCTGACTTATCAGTTTCTTTAGCAACAATTGTTTCAAAAATTTTTTCTTTTATTAAACCTGCACCTTCTGAAGTTGAGGTTGTTAAAAATTTGTTATCCTTATCTGATAAATTTTCAACCACCCCTTCTACAAGGTTATCGCTTGTATCAATTATTTTTTCTATTACCTCACCAGTATTTTTTTCATCTGATTGATTAATTAGATTGGATAAAAATTCAGTGTTTTCATCTTTTGAATTTTCAACAATAAAATTTATTTTTAGTTTTTTTTCATCCGTGATTTGTTCTTTTGCTAACTCAACATCGCTTTCATCAACAATACCATCATTATTAGCATCTTGGAGTTTTCCATCTTCTAATTTTTTTTGAAGTTGTTGAGTTATTTCATTTTCATCGATTTTTGATGATTGTATCAATGTTTCACTTACTGATTTTTCAATTTCTTTCTCATCTTCTGATTTATCTCTAGATGTAGCTTCACTATTTTCTGAGATTTCTAAAACTTGTTCTGTTGATGTAATACTTGAAGTTTGCCCACCACTAGTCACATCTATTGAACCTACATTACCAAAACTATCTGCTGCTAGAGAAATATTAGACTTACCATCAGGTTTTAGATCAACATCAATTCTTGTGCCTCGTAATCCAAGTGATGATGTGGTGATGTTAACTATCATTTCTCCATCATCTTTTTTGGCAATCGATCCAGATTCAATTACTATTTTTCCTATCAATAACTCAGCTTTTAACTTTGGATTATTTTTTGAATTTTCAAATTCGCTTACATTTATTGATGTAAGTTCTTTCATAATAATAGCTGTACTATCATTAAACTGAATAGTTGCTGATGAGCCTTGGGTTACAAATATTTCTTCATTTAAAAAAATTGGATCATGGATTAATAAATCTCTTTCTTCTAGTTTGTCATTGATGGCAACTATAGCTCCATTTAACTCTGTTACAGAACCTATCTTATTTTCATTCGCGAAGGTAATTGAGGTGATCGATAAAAATAATATTATTTTGATAAAACAACTAAAATAATTTAATGTATTTTTGATATGAATATTCTTCATTATAAATTTTTTTTAAAGTACTTTTTTATAATATTAATTTTATACAATCTAATTTCTCTAATTATATTATTTAATCCTATTAAATCACTAAAATATAAATTATGGCGATTAATGCCTTACGATTATACCTATTCTTTGAATTTTCCTATTTATTTAGAAAGGCTGTCAATTTTAAACTCATCTAACATAAATGAAATTAATCTATTTCTGAATAAAAATACTAATAGAAATTTACTCAATATAAATTTTTGGAACAAAAAATTAATAATCAACAACTATTCAAAATCAAAAAATCAGGAATTTGAAAAATCTTTTATCAATTTGTTTTTTTTAACAAAAAATAATTCTAGTAGAAATTTAGAGTTAAAAAAATATTTTATATTAAACTATGATTATTTTAGTGAAGAAAGTAAAAAGGTTATTTTAGATAATTATTCTTAAAAAATATTAATTAATGAAAAAAATACTAATTGTAACATCTAATGTTCAGCCAGTACCAGATGTAGATGGTGGGGCAATTGAAAATTTAATAACAATTTTATTAGAGGAAAACGAAAAATATAAAAAAAATAAATTCTATATTTTTTCAAAATATACTAATGAAGCATTAAATGAGTCTCATAAGTTTAATTGTGCAGACTTTTTTTATTATAAAAAAAAATTTCAACTTAATATTTTTGAATTTTTTACTCGAATATTTTTGGTAATTAAAAAAATTTTATTCTATAAAAAGTATACGATTTCAAGTTATCATTTTTGGGCTTTAGATATAGCAAAAAAGATAAAGCCAGATTATATAATTGCTTCTGGTGGTATTTATGAAAATTTTGAATTATTTAAAGATACATTTGGTAGGAAAAAAATCTATGCTTGGATTCATAGAAATCAAATTAAAACAAAAAAATTAGATAAAATTTTTTATAAGGGAATTTGTGTAAGCAATCATATCTGTCGAGTTTGGGATTCAAAAAGCAAGGATAGATCATCAATCTTGCTAAGAAATTGTTATGATAATAATAGATTTTATTTAACCAAATCAACTTTAAGTCGCAAAAATCTAGGTATTTCTCATGATTTATTTCTTCTAGCTTATTTTGGCAGGTTGACAAAAGAAAAAGGTGTAAGAGAACTTATTTATTCAATTTCTAAATTTAAACAAAACAATATTGGGTTACTTTTAATTGGATCGAGTTTTTTTAAAAATTCAAAAAATACCAAATATCAAGATGATTTAAAAAAATTATCCAACAAATTAAAAGTTAAAATATACGAAACAGGTTTTATTCACGGTTCAATATTGAGAAATTATCTTATGCTTTGTGATTTATGTGTGGTACCAAGTGTTTATCAAGAGCCAGTAGCTCTTGTTCCCTTAGAAGCAATGAGTGTAGGACTACCTGTGATTATAACTGATGTTGGTGGAATGAAAGAATACTACGATGGTAAATCTTTATTAAAAATAAGTACCAAAAATTTAATTCAAAATTTATATAATAAAATAAACTTTTTAAGAAAAAATCCTAAATTATTAAAAAAATTAAAAATAAATGGACCTAAATTAGCAAAAAAATATCAAAGAAAAGATTTTTATTTTAACTTTATAAATATTTTTAAATAATGAATCGTCAACTAGATTTTTTTCTGATTCAAAGGATTTTCTACCAAATTTCTCCTTTTTTAATATTGCCATATATAGCTAGAATTTTTGGTCCTGAAGGTATTGGACAAATTGCTTTAGCAATGTCAATTTTTGTTTTTTTTAACTACTTTGCGTCTTTGGGTGCTGCAAACTATGGGCAGAAAATAATATCTGATAAAAATAATAAATTAAAAAAAAAATATTTATTAGCTTCCGATATATTGATATCAAAAACTATATTATGTTTTTTACCTTTAATCCTATATCTATCATACATAATTTTTTTTTCAGAAAGTCCAATTAAAATTTTACTAATAATTTTAGTACTTGATTTAATAGTTAACTCAATTGATACATCGTGGTTTCATTATGCTTTAAAAAAATTTAAGGCTGTCTCAATTTGTCTAATTATTTCAAGGATTATTTCTATAATTTTAATTTATACTTATGTAGATAATATTAATGATACTTATCTTTATTTGATATTTCTTAGTGTACCAAATTTTTTAGCTTATGTTTATATATTATGTAAGTCTAAAATCATTCTTAAATTAAATAACCTAAATTTAAATAGAATATTAAAAAATTTAAAAATTTTTTTTATGATTGGATTAGCATTATCAGGTATGTTATTCATAGCCTATTCAGATAAGTTGATGTTATATTTTTTTACAAATTCTTATTCGATGCTTGGGTTCTATGATCAAATTAATAAATTTATTATGTTGCCTATGGGTATCACTATGGCTCTTTCTACATTCAGTATAACTTTTTATAACAAAAAAAATTCTAACAATAATCTAGTTAACTCACTTTTAAATTTAAATATTTTATTTACTTTTACCTATTTTTTATTACTATTTTTTAATGTAGATCAGATTATATTTTATTTCTTAGGTGCCAAATTTAAAGATATTTTAACACCCCTAGTTGTTTATTCTTACATCCTGCCAATAAAATCTATTAATATTTTTATTTTAAGTTCAGTTATGATTAAAGAGGGAAAATATATTTTAGTATCGAAATTAATTTACACTGCGCTAATTTTAAACATTTTGGTAAATTTCTTTTTAATTCCTAAATTTGAGCTTTACGGAGCAATATACTCATCAATAATTTCTGAAATTTATTTGTTTTTCATGTTGTTATACTTTAACAGAGAAAAGTTTCTCCAAAACAAATATTTAAATTTAACTATACTAATTTTATTACAATTTATATTAATATTTTCTGTTAATTTATTATTTGAAAATGAAAAAATATTAAAACTTATTTTTAGCTGTATTATAGGAAGTCCTATAATTTTAGTTTATTATTTTATGTTCAGAGGTAAGAAAATTGCTTTATAGTTTTATAATTCCTACATTTAACAATTGCAATTTAATCAAGGAATGTATCGACAGTATTTTATTAAATAAGCTCAAAAAAGAAATTATAATTATTGATGATGGCTCAACAGATAATACACCTGAAATTTGCAAGAGATATCAAAAAAAAAATAGCTCAATAAAATACATAAGACAAACAAACCAGGGTGTAGCAGCGGCAAGAAACAAAGGTGTTGAGATTGCTAAAGGTGATTTTATTTTTTTTTTGGATTCAGATGATTATGTCTCAAATAATTTTCTCGAAATTGTAGATAAATATTTAAAAAAATTTGATGCAGATATTTTAACATTTAATTGTAATATAGTTAACGATTATAAAAAATTTAAGCATCCATATAATTACGTTAGAAGCTTTAAAAAATATAAATTATCAAAATCATTATCTTATTTATCTCATTCAATTAACAACAATGAATTTACACCTGTGGTATGGCTTTACATTTTTAAATCAAAACTTATTAAAAAGAAAAAAAATTTTATTGAAGAAATCTCAGCGGGTGAAGACACCGCATTTATTTATGAAGTACTAACAAAAAACTCTAATATTGTTTATGTTAATGAAAAACTAATTTTTCATCGAAGTCATGACAATTCAATAATGGGAAAAATAGAAAAAGATAGATTATTGAATTCAATTCAAATAATGTTAATGAAACTTGTAAAATATAGCAAATCTATCTCAAGATTTTACAAAGATATAAAGCTTTTTCGCTTTTTTAATGCAGTATGTTTTATGTATCTAGGTCAAGTTGGATTATTTAAGTTTTTCAAAATATCAAAAAAAAATAATTTTTTTTATTTTTTGTATAAAAATATTTCTTTATTTAGCTTTATTACATTAAAGTTTTTTCTAAAAGGTATACTTTACAAGTACAAAAATAAAAATAAAAGATTAATCTAACACAAAATTTTTTTGATAAAAATTAAATATGAAAAAATTAATTAAAAAATTTATAAAAACTCTAACCCCTAAATTTTTTTTAAATATTTATGACAGATATAAATATGATTTAATTAAAACACGTTTAATGTCAGCTCGTGAATGTCCTATTTGTAAATATAAAGGAATATTTAAAACTTTTGGTGTACCAGAAAGAATAGATGCTCAATGTTCTAATTGTAACTCTTTAGAACGACACAGATTATTGTTTTTAAATTTAGATAAAAAAATAGTTAACAATGAAAATGGAGGTATTAAGGAACCAATATTACATTTTGCTGCAGAAGAAGTTCTTGAAAACTATTTTAGAGACAAATATAAAAACTACAAAACTGCCGACTTACAAGTTACTCCTGATTTCATTTTTTCAAAGAAAAGTGATATACAATTAAATATAGAAAATATTAAAGTTCCTGACAGTACATTTAATACTATAATTGCAAATCATGTTCTTGAGCATGTTGATGATGACAAAGCTAGCAAAGAAATTTATAGGGTCTTAATTCCCAAAGGGATTTTCATTGCGATGATACCTATAGTAGAAGGCTGGGAAAAAACATATGAAGATAAATTAATAACAAGTGAAAATAATAGATGTATTCATTATGGCCAAGGTGACCATGTGCGATATTATGGTAGAGATTTTCGACAAAGAATTGAAAAAAATGGTCTGAAACTTGCTCAAGAACTTACCGCTGAGGGTAATGATGTAATTAAATATGGTCTAAAAAGAGGTGAAAAAGTTTTTGTATTTATTAAGCCTTAAATTTTTTTAAAATACTAATATAAAATTAATGAAAAAAATTTTATTTCTTTTAACAAGCCCTTCTCCCTTTGGTGCAGATCTATCAATTTTAACAAATGTTAACTATTTACAAAAAGAAAAAAAAATTGATCCAATCTTTATTATTAGAGAAAAAGGGAATTTAGAAAAATATTTAAGAAAAAAAAAATATAAATACTTTATTATTCCATTTTATTTTTGGGTATCAAAAAAAAGATTTTTTCTTAAAAGTTTTATAAAATTAGTTTTTAACTTTTTATTAGGTATATATTCTGTTGTGTTATTAAGAAATCAAAAAATTGATTATATTTATACTAATACATTTACTACTAATTTTGGAATTATACTTTCTATTTTAAAAAGATTAAAACATATATTCCATATTAGAGAGCTAGCCAAGGAGCAGTTTAATTGGGAATTCGATTATTCAAAAAAACTTATATTTTTTATTTCAAATAAATTTTCTTACAGATTATTTGTCAATAGTGAGTATCTTCATAGAATGCTTCAAAAAGACATTAACAAAAAATTAGTAAAGGTTATTCCAAATTCTATCGACAAAAAATTTGTTCAAAAAAATAGATATCGATTTAAGAAAAAAGTTAAATTATTATTTGTTGGACGATTAGATGATGATAAAAATCCATTAATACTTATTGATACAGTAAAAAAAATTTTGAAAAAAAATAAAAAGTTTGTAATTGATGTTTATGGAGATGGATATTTAAAAGAAGAATTATTAAAACAAATAAATTCTAATAAATTAAATAAATTTATCAAAATAAAAAATTATGAAGCTAATATTCATAAAATAGTTAAGAACTATCATATAGGACTTAGCTTAAGTAGGTTTGATACATTTAACAGAACAATCGTTGAATATATGAAGTCAGGTTTAACTGTAATAGCTAATAATAGTGGCAATAATAAATATTTATTTATAAATGGGAAAACTGGCATTTTAATTAATAATTTAAATTCATCTATTTTAAGTAAAGAAATAATTTTTTTACTTAATAATAAAAAAATCATCAAAAAAATTGGTTCGAATGCTTATGTATATTCAAAAAAAACATTTAGTGTAAAAGAGTCGTGTAATAAATTGGAAAAATATTTATCTTTATGAAAAAAAATAAGTTTATAGTGTACGACCCAGAATTTATCAATATGGGACATTACTCTAGATTAAATAAGTATATTCTAGAGCTACTTACTAAAATTAAAAAAGTTGATGAAATAATTTATTTTGGAAAAAATATTTATAAAAATAAAAAAATTAAATTTAAAAGATTACCCTCTTTATCAACATATAATTATAGGTATTCCTCAAAATATAAAAAAGTTTTTTTTTCTTTTTTTGAAATATTAAAAACATTAAAAGTAGTCTTTAAATTGAAAAAAGAATCTAAAGGCGCAACCTTAATATTGTTATCAGAGGGTAGTATTTTTTTAAATCTTTTTATGTTTCTTTTCTTCAAAAGTCCTTTCATAATTTATTCAATTACAATTAGAAATTTTTATAGAAAAGGTTTTATTGGTTGGCTTTTCAAAATTATTTATAAACTTAATTATTTTAAATCTGAATCGATTATCGTAACCGATAAAATCTTTCAGTCAAATTTGAAAAAAATGAAATTTAAAAATGTGTTTATTTTACCAGAAAGAAACTTATGAAAAATAAAAAAGAAATTATACTTACTACTTTAGGGTTTCAAGACGAAAACAAAAACCCAATTAGTTTTATTAAAAATTTTCAGAAAATAAATAATCAAGATTGCAAATATAAATATTATATTATTGGAAATATTGAACTAAATACCTATAAAAAAATCCAAAAAATCAGTAAATTGGATAAAAATATAATTATTAAAAATAAGTATCTAGAATATAGAGAATATAAAAAATATTTTGATAAAGCTGATATGATAGTTATACCCGAAAGTAAAAATTATAGATATTTATCTTCTGGACTTGTTTGGGATTGTTTTAGTAATAAGAAAAATTTTTTTGCTCCAAATAGTGCATTATTTCAATTTTACCTAAAAAAATACAAAGTAGGATGCATCTATAAAAAAAATAATTTACCTGATTTATTTAAAAAAATTAAATCTATAAAAAAAAACAGTCAAAATGAATTTGCCAAACTACATCGTGATTATTCACAAAAACAAAATATAAAAATATTTAAAAAAATTTTATTTTAAATTATGGATACTGCAAATAAATTTAATTATTATGATTACAAATTTTTATTTTTTTTGTTAATACTATTTTTAATTCCTTATTTTTCCTACGTATTTTTGGGATTAAGTTCATTATCTCAGCCACTAATCATAATAACATTTCTCTATTGTTCATTACATCTACGAGAAATATTTGATATAAAACTTGAAAATAAAACTTATTCAATAATCTTAATTTTTTTTTTGTATATTTTAATAAGGACACTAAATGATTTTTTTTTTAACTTTGAAAGCAAACCGATTAAAGCACTACCATTATTTTTAACTTTTTTACTTTCGTTTATTATTTACAACTATATTAATGAAAGTGCATTTTCTAAAGTATATAGAATATTTTTTATCTTTTTCACTATTTTGTCATCTTTAGCATGGTTAGATTTTTTCTATCACGTTCCTTTATTTAATTTTAGCAATCATCCTGGGAGTATATTTCCTTTTGTTGAACCGAGCCATTTTGCTTTAGTGTATGGAATGATAGGTTTACCTTTAATTCTTGATAAATCCCTTAAAGTAAATATTTTTGTAATAGCAAACTATTTATTTTTTTCAGTCAACCTTCCAAGTACAACACTAAGTTCATTTACAATATTAGCATTAATTTTATTTATTATAAAAGGTAACAACAAATTTCAAAAAGTATTTAGTATAACAATTTTTCTATTGATTATATTTTATCAATTTCAATCAGATTTAAATATTTCTTATTTTGAAAGTAGACTTGGTACTGGAAACTTTAAAACTGATGATGTCTTCAATTGGACCCGAATGATTTATTTACAGGGCTGGGAACTGATGAGAGTTAATTTGATATCTACAAATTTTTTAGGGTTAGGATATCAAATGATGGGATCAGCTCAAACCGTAACAGGAGATATAACTGCAATAATATTCGCTGTTAAAGGACAATTTGGAAAAAATATAGAAGATGGAGGTTTTGTAATGTCAAAATTAGTCTCAGAATTTGGCATAATAGGAATTTTTATAACTTTTATTTATATAAAGTTTATTTTTAATTTTTTTTTACAATTTAATAAAAAATATTTAAAAATAACTACAGAAAGAGATCAAATAAGAAAAGAATTAATACAAAAAGATATTTTTTGTAACGTAATAATTTTATCTTATTTAATTAATTTTGTATTTAGGGGGATAAATTATTTTACTCCTCAAGCTATATTATTAGTTGCAGCAATAATATTTGTAACAAAAAATAAGGAAAAAATAAAAAACTATATTTAAAATGAAAACTAAAATCTATCATATTGCTGAAAATTATGACTATAAGTATGGAGGAGTAAACCAAGTTGTAAAATCATTAATCAAAAATGTTAAATTATACGATCATGAAATTATAAATATCAAAAGTAAACGACTCTCAATAAAACAAATCATCAAAATTTATAGTTTTAGAAATGAAAAAATTATCCTACATATTCATGGTGTTTGGAACCCTGCCTTCATAATGGTTGCAACAATGTGTCTATTTTTAAATATAAGTTTCACAATGTCTTCTCATGGAATGTTAAAAGAAATTACTTGGAAACAAAAAGGTTTTTTTTCATTTTTATTAAAATATATTTACTGGAATTTCTTTGCATACCATTTTTTAAAAAAAGCAAAAAAGATTCATGCTGTTGAAAAACTTGAGTTCAAAAATATAAAAAACTATTTCAAAAATAATAAAATAATTACAATTTACCATTTATATGATTTTGATAATAAAATTGAAAGATTCAAAATAAAAAAAAATTTCATATTTCTTGGAAGAATTGCATCTCATAAAGGAATAGATATCTTGATTAATTCTTTTAGTAAGATTAAAGACTTAAAAAATTTTCAACTTTTAATTTATGGACCAGTTTTTGATAAAAACTATTTTAAAAAACTACAAAATCTAATTTATAAAAAAAGATTAGAGAAAATTGTTTTTTTTAGAAAACCAATTCAAGGGAAATTTAAAAAAGATATGCTAAGTTCTGCTTGGGCATTTTTAAATGCATCAAAAGCTGAAGCTTTAGGACTTACAAATTTTGATGCGGCAAAATTTTGTTTACCTATTATTGCTTCTAACAATTGTGGTTTAGGTGAGCTAAAAAATAACGGTGGTATTACAATAAATCCAACTATTTTAAATTTTAAAAATGCAATCAATGAAACATCTAAATGGAGTCTAAAAAAAAGAATAAACAATGGTAAAAAGATTAATCTTTTTTTTAAGAAAAAATTTTCTAAAAAAATTGCTGTTGAAAAATGGAATAGATTCTATGAAATTAACAAATAAAAAAATTTTAATAACAGGTGGATCAGGATTTATTGGTACCAATTTAATAATTGAATTGTTAAAGCACACCAAAGAAATTATTAATCTTGATATTAAAAAACCTAAATATCACAAACATTCTAAATTTTGGAAAAATTATGACATAAATAACTTCAAAGATTTAAAAAAGTTAATAAATAAATATTCACCTGATTTCATTGTTAATCTAGCTGCTAAGACTGACTTAAATGGTGAAACCCTTGATTATTACCAAACCAATACATCGGGTGCTGAAAATATTCTTAAAATATCTATGAAATTAAAGAAATTAAAAAGAGTGGTATTTTTTTCTACAAGATTAGTTTGTCAAATAGGCTATGTACCTAAAAATGATAATGACTATTGTCCCACAACTATTTATGGAGAAAGTAAAGTCCTGGGTGAAAAAATATTAAAAAGAAAAAAATATAAAAAGTTTAAAAAATGGGTAAACACTAGACCTACATCTCTTTGGGGGCCTTGGTTTGATGAACCTTATAAAAATTTTTTTGATGTGATTAAAAAACGTTTATACATGCACCCTAGTAATAAGAAGATTTATAAGTCTTTTGGGTATGTAGAAAATTCGGTATTTCAAATCATTAAACTTATGTTAGCACCTTCAAAATCTGTTGAAAAAAAAACCTTTTATTTATGTGATTATGATAATATTGAATTAAAGTCATTTTCAAATAAAATCTCATATCATTTTAATGTAATGAAACCGTTGAAAGTACCTTTTGTGTTATTAAAGCTTACCTCTATTTTTGGTGATTTTTTGAAATTATTTAATATTAAATTCCCACTAACGAGTTTCAGATTAAACAATTTAATAACTAATATGAAACATGATACGGTCAATTTAAAAAAAATTACAGGAAATCTTCCTTTTTCATTAAATAAAGGAATTTATAAAACAATAAAATGGATGGAAAAATAATATGCCAGAATATCAAGACTTAGAAAATTTTAAAGCTCCAAAAGATTTTCATGGCAAAAGTTTAATTTATGTTCAGCTTTG
>Ga0213869_10001727_pt1 | contig 15825 bp, 9 predicted proteins | sample PICome_10_FD_160083 | JGI IMG/M metagenome (GOLD analysis project Ga0213869, IMG submission 160083) | Coastal seawater microbial communities near Pivers Island, North Carolina, United States - PICO132 | ecosystem: Environmental > Aquatic > Marine > Coastal | place: USA: North Carolina...
CAGTGCAGTTGTCTGGTAGAGTTCAAAATAACTCTGCATCAACTAACATACAATATTTTCCTGGTATAAAAACCGATACAGCTGTCAATATATCTACTGCAGATGATTCTAATATGGCTTTTAATTTATTATCAGCAACTGGCCAGCCTAATTTATATCAACTAGATACAAACCCTTTAATAGCAAGGTTGTCAACTAACCCTAATAATACTATTGGCGTTGTTACAGCTACAATGAGACCGTATTTAGCAATATATGAAACAGAACCTTTAGAGTCAGCTTTACAGTTATTCTACGAAAGTTCTTCAGCTGGTTTAATAGCTGATTTAAATGCTGATGTAGCTACTGGTTTTGATGGAGTTGCTAGTTTAACAAGTTTAACATTAAATTTAACAGAAGCGTCTGATCCTGCTGTTTCAAATGGTGATATATCAAATGAATTTTATCCGCAAAACAATCAAGGTGTTAATTTTGCTAATACTGATATAGCTTCTGTTAATATGACTGTTATTGACGGGGTTGGAACAACAGCTACAAGTAATTTTAGTCTTGTTACATCAAATACTGGTTATAAATTTAGAGTGGCTAATAACAATTTTGTGTATAATTCAAACGGAGCAATACAAGGTATTTATACAGTAACATTAGCTTGGGAAACTACAGCTGGAGATCAAAGTGAAACAACAACAATAATTACTTTAGGTAATATTACTCCAGAATTTGCTGCTGGCGCTTCGTTACCAGATGTTAGCGTAACCCCTTCTGATACAGCTGTTGAAACTAGAAATGGTTTTAATGGATCAGCTAGTAACTCTGCAGCTGCATTGTATTATAGCATAGTTGGCGGTAACACTGGAAATTATTTTACTATAAATTCTACTAGTGGTGCTATTACTCAAGTAGCTAATACAACACCATTAGGTGTTTATAATCTAACATTAAGAATTGATGATGCAGCTATAGGTAGCAGTCTACAAACAGGAACATTATTTAAAGAGTTACCTCAAAAAATAACTGTTGGACCAACTGATGTTAATGCGGGTGTAATATCTGCTTGTAAAAATATTGGTAGCCCTAATAATTCAGCTACTAATCAAATGACAGCTATTAAAGATCAAGGGGTTTTTACAGGTGTTTGGTATTTATCTAATAGTACTTTAACTAATTCTGATTTACCTGTAACACCTTCTGCTAGTTATAGTTCTGGTAGTAATACTAGTGATTATTTATTTAAATTAGGATCAGCACTAACACAAGGTACAGTTGTTTTTGCTTGTAATATGCAACAATATTATTCTAATAGTGGTGGTGGTAGTTTTACTTTTTCTGATTCTGGTTTAACTTGGAAAATTTGGTATAGAGATCCAAGTGGAACAAATACTTGGAATCAAATAGATGATGTTAATAATAACAACATGGATGCACCAGGTGTTCCAGTTGTATTAACTAGTAACAGTCTTAATAACAATAAATGGGCACAAACAGCTTTTGCTTTTAATCAAGTAGGAGAATATTGTGTTGCAGCAATAAATGCGTCTACAAACACAGCGCAGGTAGATGCTGATGCAATGTGTGCTTGGGTAAATTCAAGTGATTTATATTATAGTAACTGTGTGGTTGAAAATGGTCAAGTTGTTACAGATAACAATTCACCTAAAAGATATAAATATCTTTTATCCACCGCACAAAGTTCTTATAACTGTGTTACAGTAGGTACAACTAAATACGCCCCAATGCCTTACGGAACTTATGTAGATTTATTTTATAACGATGTAAGCTTAACAACACCTTTTACACCTTCAAGCAATGAATATTACGCTTTTACCACTGATCCTACTGAACCTTTTGATAGTATTAAAACTTCTGCTAAGTTTAATACAAGCGGAACAAAAATAAGTCCTGCATTAGGTTTGGCGGATACTTGTGATGATATGTATGCTAGAGCTTGTCAAACTGGTAATATAACTTGTGCACATCCAATTCCAGGTGGAAATAATTGGTAATAATGTATAAAAATAAGTGATAATAAAAGAATATGGCAGCTACTTTAGAAATTAAATATTTTAACTCATATTGGTTGAAGAAAATAAAAACAGTAGTTGATGCTAATACAACTAGTGGACCAACACCACCTTCAGCTCCATATAACACTGTACCTCAAGCTTTTACAGCAGTTGCAGCTAATGATTGGTATGTAGAAGAAGCTAGAATAAGAGGAGGTTTTAACAATACTATAACTGATTTAGGCGTTAAAGCTCATTTAGTTGAAGATAATCCTAATAATCAAAACAGGTTTAATAGTTTAATATATTCAGGAGTTTTTAATTCTAGAACAGGAATAAACCAAACTAATGAGTTTTCAGTAGGAGAAGATATAGCTAGATCATTAGATCCAGCAAATGGTTCAATACAAAAGCTTTACGCAGAGGATACTAACTTAATTATATTTCAAGAAGATAAAGTTAGTAGAGCATTAATAGATAAAGATGCTATATACTCAGCGGAAGGAAATCCTTTAGTTACCTCCACTAATTTAGTTATAGGCCAAATAGTACCTTATGCTGGTAAATATGGTATAGCTAAAGATCCTTTTAGTTTTGCTATATATGGCTATAGAAAATATTTTACAGATAGAAAAAGAGGTTGTGTTTTAAGACTGTCAGCAGATGGGTTAACAGAAATATCATCATATGGTATGCATGATTTTTTTAGAGATGAATTATCTCAAGATATTGAAAAAATTGTAGGAGGATGGGACATGCACACGAAAAACTATGTGTTATCAATACAAAATCCTGTTGGCACTAAATGGGTTGTACAATCTTTTGGTGGAGCTGCTTATGGACCAGGAAGTAATATTGCAATGACATTAGATAATCCTGGAAGTCCTAATATAACTTCAGGAATGAATATTTACGATTATACAACTGGAATTTACTATGGATATGTAGTATCAGTTTCTTCAGACACGCTAGTTGTGTGTAATTTAAATACATCTATACCTGCTGCAACTTCTATATATTTTCAAAGTAATTCTTTTAAAACAGTATCTTTTGATGAAGGTGTTTTAGGCTGGACAAGTCTTTTAGATTACAAACCATCTTGGATGTTTAGTTTAGGATCAAATTTTTATTCTACTTTTACTGGTAAAGCATATCAACATTACGGAACAAGTAAATATTCAAATTTTTATGGTGTTAATTTTGATTCAACTGTAACAGTTGTATTAAATTCTCAACCGTCTGTAATGAAAGTTTTTAAAACAATAAATTACGAAGGTGGAAGTGATTGGATAGTTTCTACATTAACGGCAAGCTCTGGTGATTTAGGCCAAGTACCTATTACTCAATATGTTTTACCAACATCATTAGCAGATTTTCAAAATGAATTATTTACAAATAGTTTTAAGAAAAAAGAAAATAAATATTTTGCTAACATACTGAATAATTCTCCGGTATCTAGTGGAGAAGTTGTTTTTGGCAATAATATGACTGGAATTAAAGGATTTTTTAGTACTATTAAGTTTACACTAAACAATGATATTAATCAAAAAAGAGAATTATTTGCAGTATCTTCAGAAACTGTAGAATCATCATACTAAATAATATGGAAGAAATTTTAATACATATATACGAATTTATTTTTAGTAACCCCTATGGACTTACTTTAGCCACTGGTCCTAGTGCTTTAGCTGTTGCTGGTATTAGTGCCGGTATACAATTAATTGGAAGTCTTTTTGGTGGAGGAAAAAGAAGAAGAGCGGAAAGAAGAGCCGCACAAAAAGCAGCAAGACTTGAAGCTAAATTAAGTAGTTTAGAAAAAAATAGACAAGCTATAGTTAATCCTTATGCCGGTGTAAAAGATATTTCAGCTATGGCAAAAGATCTTAGTAATATGGTTTCGAATCCATATGCTAGTCTTGGTGTTGCCACTAGCGCAGCTGAAATACAAATTGAAGAAGCCGATATAGCTCTAGCAAATACTTTAGATACATTAAGAGCTACAGGTGCTAGTGCTGGTGGTGCTACCGCATTAGCTCAAGCCGCATTACAGAGTAAAAAAGGTGTTGCCGCAAGTATAGAAATGCAAGAAGCACAAAATGAAAAATTAAAAGCAGAAGGTCAAGCTAAATTAGAACAAATACAAATGGCAGAAGCTGGAAGAATACAAAATATTCAAATGAGTGAAGCTCAAAGAATGCAACAAGCCGATGTATCTGGAAGGCAGTTTGTATTTCAACAAAAAGAAAATAGAGAAATGCAACAATTAAATAGAGTTTCTTCTCAAATAACAGGTGCACAACAACAACAAGTTGCTGCTCAACAAGCTCAAGCTTCTAGTCAAGCTGGTTTAATGAGTGGTTTAGGTAATATAGCAGGCTCGTACATAGGTACACTTGGTGAATAAAATAAAAATATACATATGTCATATGAAAATCCAATAACCGTAGTCGATACAGAAAGTGCTAAAATAAGAGCAGCCGGTCTAGCTAGTTTTGGTCAAAGCATAGGTGGTGCAATTACATCTTTAGGCCAAAGACAAAGAGCTGAAGCTAGAGAAAGAAAAAAAGCTAATCTTAAAGAAGCTGATGATTTTATTAAATATAATGATACTTATCAAGCTAATATATTTTCTGCTACAGATAAGTTTAAAGAAGAAGCTGATTTTGATATAAGTGGCGAAGCAACAAATATTTTAAATAAATGGGCTGATGAAGGCGCTAGGTTAAAAGCAGCAAGAGATAGATCAGATGATCCTGAAGAAAGAAGAAAATTACAAAAACAAATATCTGTATATGATAAGTTTTTTTTAGGTGGGGGTATGACAAATAGTTTTTCAGCTATAAGCGAATTACAACAAGCTATAAAAGAAGGAGGAGCACCTAACAAAATAGGTAGAGTAGGCGGTTTATCTGCTTCCAGTACTAATCCAGATATTTATAAAGATTTTTTAAGACTAGTTAAAGGTGGTGGTAGTAAAGGAATGAAATTAGAAGGTATTAATTCTGTTTTTGATTCAGAAACAGAAACCTATAGTAGTCTAAGTTTATTAACTAATTTTAATGAAGGAGGTAGTTACACAAGTGATCAAATAAATTCTGCTGAATTAGTTTATGTTCCAGACATGCAAGAAGGCGTGCAAGATGTTTTAAAAAAACAAGGTTTAGTTAATGATAAAAATATAATAGACACTAATAGTAAACAATTTATAGATAATTTTGCAAAAAAAGAAAATGGTAGTATTGTTTATAGCACAAGAAAAGATGTTAATGGAAACGAAATAAGATATGTAGACATTGATTTTGATAAATTTAAAAGTTATTTAAATGCAACATATAAATCAACAATAGACGGCTATAGTGAAGGTGCAGGAGACGAAACATCAATGGGTTATAGAGAAATGCAGGCTTATATTGGTGACATTCTTGATGATATTCCGATTGATCAACAAGAAGAGTTTAAAACTTTAACTGGATTTGGAGTTGATGATTTAACGTTACAAACAGGTAACCATGAAAACACTATTCTTTCTAAAGAATCTTATGATAATTTTCAAAATGCTTTAGCAGCTCAAAAATATTTAGAAATTAAAAATAAAGTTCCTGGTGTATATAAAGAAAAACCAAAACAATTAAGTGTTTCAGATCAAAAAGCTTTAAAAGAATTAAAGAACCAAAAACAAATTGACAATCAATTAAATTTAACAATAGAAAAAGCTTTATTAAGTGGTGATAGATCTGACGAAGGATTATATAATTATTTGATGGATCCAGAAAACGCTAATAGTGTAAATTATTCAGCTATAGAAAATAAAAAATTTAGAAATAAATTACGACCTATTGAAGAAATTGAAGACTACGTTAATGGTCTTGATGAAGATACATTAATTAAACTTACAGATAAAGATAAAGAAGATTATGTACAAGAACTAAAAGACAACGCAGGTGATAGTAAATTTTTTAGCTTAATAAAAGGTGAAAACTTTTTGAAGCCATTGGATGAAATTGATGCTTATAATATAATGCTTCAAGATATTCCTATGTTTGAAGATATGTCTACAAGAAAATTATCTTCAGCTAGGAGCGAGGTTGAAATGAGTGATAAATATCTTGATCCTAAGATTGACAAAAAAGCTAGACAACAGTTGGGTTCTCCAGAGGAATATGTTAGTAGAAAAATGGCAGAAAATCCACTTCAAGATCTAAACAAGTTGAAATTAAAGTACTTAGATGAGTTGCAAAAATTAAAAGCTAAATTAAAAGCTAATAAATAAAATTATTTTATGGAAATTTATATAGTAGATGGTGTAGAAATTGATATATCTACATTTACTTCTGAAGAAAAAGCTAGTTTTCTTGAAAAATACAAAAATGCTGTTAAAAAAGAAAGCAAACCAGTAAAGACAACACCTGCATTAAAGGATGCGACTGCAGGAGACGGAACAGCATCCGATATGGAATTACCTTCGGAGGATGTTTCATTGGAATCATCTATAGAAGATTTAAATAAAAATCAAAAATCTGCTGAAGAAAAATTTAAAATAAGAGAGTATGAAATAAAAGGTTTAGATTACGATACAGATAAAAATCTTTTAACTGATCTTGAAACTATACAGAAAAAAGAAAATCAATTAAGAAAATTTTTTGACACAGAATACATACCAACAGGTAAAGTTATAATACCTAGGCAATTTATTGATGAATCTTATGAAGCTAGTGAAGAAGAAATAACTAATTTTCCTGAATATTTTAATGAAGATGGTAGTTTAAAATCTGCTAAAGAAATTAAAACAATAGAATCTGATTTAGAAAAACAAGAAAAAACAATATTAGACAATCCATTATATAAAACGTTAAAAGAAATAAATTCTAAATATGACTCAGCTGTTATAAAAAAATTAGAAGTTGAAGAAGCTAAATTAGCGTATGAAGCAACGTTAGTTAATAATAATTTAAAAAAAATAGATAGTTTATCTAAAGGTTTGTTCGGTAGAGGACTATCTGATTTAGAAAGTTATGAATTTACTAGCCAAGAAGAAGTTGATAAAGCTAATAGACTTATTAAAGATGCAGGTGCTAATATTAAAATATTAAAAGATTTCCAAAAAGATGTTAATTCTCTTTCTACTTTTTATAGTAATATAGAAAATAAAAATGCACAAGCTGAATATGCTGAAGGCCTTGAAGGTGTTATGAATGAAATTAAACTTGGAGCTAGCAATGGAAGACTTAATACTGCTTTAATTTCTTATGATCTTGGTAGACCATTAAACACTAACGATGTTAAAGACATGAAAGACATTGTTGGAACAGTAGTTAGAGAAACTAAGTTTCAAAAAGGATTATTAAACAGTAAGGAGTTTGCGGCTTTTACAGCGGCTGGAAACTCTGATGAGTTTTTATCTACAGAACAATTTAGTTTATTAATGAGTTCTTCAGCTGGTCCTGAAATATTAGCTTCTTTAGTTGGTAATAGTTTATCACAAATGATTACTACCGGAAGATATTTAATACCTTCGGCTATTGGTACTGGCTCATTAAAAGGTGCTGTTTTAGGTAGCTCTTTTGGTCCTGCTGGTAGTGCGTTAGGAACTTTAGGAGGTGGTTTAGCCGGTTTAAATATAGGTATGGCATTAACAAATGGAGCTGTTGAATATGGTAATTCAATTTTTGAAGCTATAAGAAAAAAAGGTTATGATCTTGAAAACCCTGATGAAGTAGAAACAGCTTTTAATGATAAAGAAGTTTGGTCTGAAGGTAGAAAAATAGGTATATCAAGAGCTATTCCTATTATGTTGGTTGATTATTTAGGTGGTAAATTTGCTGGAGATATGGTTAGTCCTTTGGCTAGTCCTTTAACCAGAGCAGCTGCAATAACAGCAGAAAGTACTATACTACAACCGGGTATAGAAGCAATAGGAGAAGCTGGCGCTCAGTTGTCAGCACACGTTATAGCAGGTCAAGAAATAAATTTAAACGAAATTACTATGGAAGCGTTAGGTGGATTAGGATCTAAAACACCTCAGCTTGTCGGTAAAGTTTGGTACAACAGTACTAATTCGTATAAAAAAAGTTTAGCAAATAAACTTGCTACAAACTTAAACTTTGTTGTTGATCAAAACGAAAGCCCGGATAGAATAAATACTTGGGCTGATCAAATGTTAAACGAAAAGCTTATTGATGAAGAAACTCATTTAGATATAAAAAACAATGCTGCAACTGCTAGCGAAGCTAATCAAGCTTTTGATAACATGAGAGGAGAAATGACTTTGCCACAAAGAGCGTTAGATACTATAAAAAATGGTAGAAAAAATAAACAAATAAAAAATAGATTATCAAATTTAATTGAAGAGCAAAAAGAATTATTACAATTAAAAGAAAAAACAAAAAAAGAAGGAGGTGGTACTAAGTTGTATAGTGATGCTTTAAAGCAAATTGCTGATGAATTAAATACTATACAACAAACAGGAAGTATTGAAAACATAGAGAATAGTTATAAAACTAAAAACGATTTAGAATCTTTAGCTTTTAGACAGTTTGAAATAGGTAAAAGAATATTAGGTCAAAGTGGTGATGGATTAACTTTACAAACAATACAAAACCTTGACGAAGAAAACATAAAAGGAATCAACGAAGATGCTTTAAAACAGCTTAGAGCAGGTGCTACAGCTGTAAACTCTGATGGTAAACTTATTTTAAACGTTGATGCATTAAAACAATCAAGGTTAAACTATTTGACAACAGGAGATACATCTGCGATCACTACTTTTTCACACGAAATATTACATACTGTTTTAGCTAATAAATTTGACAGTACAGAAATACAAGAAATTTCAAAAAATCTACAAGACTACGTAAATAATCAAATTAAAAAAGGATCTGGTATTATTTCAGGGCGAGTAAAAGATAGAATAGATAAAAGAATGGCAAAGTATAGTGATAGAAGCGCTGCCATACAAGCTGAAGAATATTTAAATATATTAAGTGATGAAATGGCATCGGGCGCTATACAGTGGAACAATCAAGATAAAGGATTTTGGAATACTATTAAAGAAAAAATAAATGATACGCTTTACGCTTTTGGTTTAACTGAAGATGAAATAACTTCTTTTGAAATAAAAACAGGAGAAGATGCTTTTAATTTCTTAAAAACTTATTCTAAAAGTTTTTATAAAGGTCAAATAAATAGTAGAAATTTAAAATCAGTTTCATCAAAAGCAAAATCGTCTATACAATTAAATGCTTTAGCCTCTGAAGCAAAACAGTCTGGTAATTTAGAAAGCCCTGATCTTAAAAACCAATATGAGCTTTTAGCTTTAGAAGCTTTAGGTTTTCAAAAAGGTAAAGGTACTGTTGATAGAGCTGAAGCTGTTTCATTTGTTAATCAATATTTTCCAGGTATAATAAGAAGATACAATCCCAATAAAGAGTTTTCTACTTTTGTATATAGTAATATAAAGCCTAAAAGACAAAAATTTTATCAAGAAGAAATAGGTGATAAAGCTAAAACAACGAGCATAGATGACAAAAGAGCTGCTCAAGTAATAGATGAAAGCGAACCTACTATAACTCAACCAGACACAAAAGTAAGAAAAGCAAAACCTTTTTCTAATTTAAAAAGCATTAATGATGATATAATTTCAGCTGTTAAAGCAGAAGTTAAAAATGTTATAGGATCTATTCCTATCTCTAAATTAAACGCTACAACTGTTATAGCTCAACTTAAAGAAGTTATCAATAAAAAACTTTTTAAAGTTATAAAAAAAGATATGGGCAAAATATCTAAACCAGGAGGTGTAGTTACTGTAAGTCCTGAATATAAAAGTTATTTAGATGATAATTTTAAAGAAATTGTAGAAGCTATACCTTTATCATCAGCTAAAAGAAAATATAAAACTTTATTTAAAGTAAAAAAAATAGGTAGAGAAAAAGATAAAAAAGTTAATAAAGAAACCGGTAAGGTTACATATCCAGGAACAGGTATATTTAATGTTACACTACCAAAAAAAGGAGCATTTGGCTCGTATCATACTATTCAAAGACCTGACATGGGTCAAAATACTTTAACAGAAAGACAAACATCATTAGCTAAAGAAATAGCAACAGGTTTAACAGCGGAAGCTGTAGATACTTATATAGAAGAAAATGTTACAACACTAACTAAAGACATGAAAGTTAATGAAGCTATTGCTTTAGAAAACTTATTTGATCAAATAAAAACTTCTATAGATCCTAATAGTAATGAACAAAGAAAATTTGATGTTGTAAAAGCCACAATACCTTTAACAAGTTCTTTAAATAAAGCAGAAATAGATACATTATCTCTGGACATGTTAGACAGCGTAAAATCTGGTATTGCTCCAGAAGCTGCGGCGGTTTTAATTTCTTCTAAATATAATGTACCAGAAGAAAAACTACAAGGAGTAGTTGGTTTAATAAATAAAGTTTTAGCTCCATTTAGTTTACAAATAAACCCTGAAGCTTTCAAACAAATAGCTGATCAAGAAGGTGTTAATAAAGATCAACAGTTAGATTATGATTCAGATTGGGATGGATTTTTAGAAAGAACTGGTTTAACTAAATATGGTTCTTACGAGTATAACACAAAAGATATTAAACTAAGAAATGAAAACAAAGGTAAATTTGAAAAAAGTTTAGTTTCTTATTTAGAAAAACTACCTGATGAAGTTTTAGATAATCAAATGTTTTTAAGTTCTTTTCAAAATAGTACTGCAACATCCTCTTTTTATGCTAATGCAAAAGAGATTAAAAATGTCATTAAAAAAGTCAAAGAATCTAGAAAAATATCTCCTAAATCATCAGGGATAAATTGGGGCAAAGTTAATTTTTCACCTGAAGTGGCTAAAAAACTAGCAGAATTAAGTAATGAAAACTTAAAAAAACCAATGAGTAACAAACAATTGGTAGCAGCTTATAAATTAATTTTAAAACCTAATAGAAAAGGTACGAAAGAAATAGATATTAAAGAAACTAAAAAAGCTTTAAAATATATTATAAACAGTATGAATGCTTTTTATAATGAAAATAATAAAAGCGTGGAAGCAGGGAAATTTATCACTACATGGTTAAGAATGCAAACAAATTTTAGTGGCGGAATTTTTAGAGGATCAGCACAGTTTGAATCTATGTCTCTGACTCCTAGTAAAACAACATTTAAAACAGGTAGTCCAGCTTTAAGAAATTATGTTGCAGATCAATTTGGTCTTACTTCTGACGAAGTTAAATATTTAAATGGATCAACAGGCAAACTAAGTGTAGCTAAACAAAAGGGTATTCAAAAAGCTTTAGAAGCTAAATATGAAAATGTAACTAAACTTAAAAAAGATATTAAAGAGCTAATGGCTGTACCTAAAGAATTTCATGGAGAACACGATATAGCTTTAATGTTATTTACAACAAATGTTTTTAAAGCCATGAATGAAAGTAATTTTGATAGTAAATATGATGATATAGCTAGATATTACAGTCAAACTTTATTAAATGAAAATGACAGAATGCTTATTGATAGTGCTTGGGGAAGAACAGGTAACTCACCTGATTACTACTTCGGTATGATGCCTGAGATTAGATTTACAGAAGTTATACCTGGTATAGCTAAAGACATTTTTATGTTTGAGTATGGTACAACTTTAGATCAAGTTATATTAAACAAACTAGCATCTAAAGAAATATTAGACAATAAAGATTTAACTAAAAAACTAGTTACGGCTTTAAAACAAAGTATAAGCCCTAAAAGCTTACAAATAGTAAAAACCAACAAGTCAAAAGTAATATCTAATCCTAGTATAAGAGAAACGTACAACACACTTATATCTGAAACAGCAACAGAGGTTTATAACGAAACAGATAATAGTAATTCTCAAGCCACTGCGGTAGAATTAACTACTCAATTAGAAAATAGTCAAGAGGTTAAAGAGGCTCAAAAACAAAATACAGAAATTTTAAATACTTCTGACACTGTTAAATCTAGTATTCCTTTATCTACTAACATTATTATCAATGATTTAAAAGAATTAGATAATCAAGTAGAGCAACAAAGATCAGAGGTAAAAGCTTCAATACCTTTAAATTTAAGTAATGAATTAAATATTGTTTTAAAAGAAACAAAAGGTGTTAATGAAAACTATACTTATTCTAAAGCAAAAGCTAAAGCATTAGGCCAAAGAATTGGTAAGTATAATTTTTTTATTCCTCCATCAGCTGAAGATTTTAAAGGTTTACTATATGCTTTTTTAAGTAAAGGAAAAGTAGGCGAAAAACAATTAAAAATGTTTAAAGAAAATTTGTTTAGACCATTTGCAAGAGGAATTGGAAATATTAATAATTTAAAACAAACAATAACTAATGATTTTAAGGCATTAAAAAAGCAATACCCCTTAATGAATAAACTATTAGGTAAAGAAATACCTACAGGTGGTTTTACTTATGATAGTGCTATAAGAGTTTATCTTTGGACTAATTCAGGTGTAGAAATACCAGGATTATCAAAAGCTGATCAAAAAGAATTATACAATGAAGTTAAAAATAATCCAGAATTAAAAGCGTTTGCAGATAAATTAAATTTAATTCCTAAAATATCTACAGAATGGCTTGCTCCAGATACTCATTGGCAAATAGGAAACATTGCTTCTGATATTAATGATATAACTAATAAGGTTTCAAGAAAAAAATTTTTAGCAGAATGGATAGCTAATAAAAATGAAATGTTTAATGAGCAAAATTTAAATAAAATTGAAGCTTTATATGGCTCTAATTTTAGAGAAGCTTTAGAAGATATTTTATATCGTATGGAATATGGAACTAATAGATCTCAAGGATCTGGAAGATTAGTTAATGGTTTTATGGACTGGATTAATAATTCTGTAGGAACAATAATGTTTTTTAACACAAGATCTGCTTTATTACAGCAATTATCTATGACTAACTTTATTAATTGGTCTGACAACAACGTGTTGAGTGCTGGTATAGCATGGGCTAATCAACCTCAATTTTGGAAAGATTTTTCAACGTTATGGAATTCTGATTATTTAAAACAAAGAAGAGCTGGTTTGCAAACAGATATTAATGAAGCTGAAATAGCTAATGCTGTTGCTAATAGTAAAAATAAAGCTAAAGCAGTTATTGCTTATTTACTTAAAAAAGGATTTTTACCCACACAGCTTGCTGATAGTTTTGCTATAGCAACAGGTGGAGCTACAATGTATAGAAACAGAATTAAAACTTATATAAAACAGGGTTTAACAAAAGTAGAAGCTGAGAAAAAAGCTTTTATAGATTTTCAAGAAATTGCAGAAGAAACTCAGCAATCTTCAAGACCTGATTTAATATCACAGCAACAAGCAGGACCATTAGGAAGAGTTATATTAGCTTTTCAAAATACACCTATGCAGTATATGAGATTAAGCAAAAAAGCTTTATTAGATTTAATAAATAGAAGAGGAGATGATAAAACAAATATTAGTAAAATAATTTATTATACTGCAATACAAAATATAATATTTACTAGTTTACAAAATGCGCTTTTCGCCTCTTTACTAGGTGATGAAGAAGAAGATAAAATTATTGATAAAAGAATAAGAGCAGCTAATTCTTCTGCTGATACGATACTAAAAGGAATGGGTATTGGTGGCGCAGCGGTTTCAACTATTAAAAATATTTTAATACGTTTTGCTACTGAAGAAAATAAACCAAGACCTAATCACACTTATACAATTCTTGAAGCTATTAATTTTTCACCACCTGTTGGATCTAAACTTAGAAAATTTTACAGTGCTTTGCAAACTTATACATTTGATAAAGACAAAATGTATAAAGAAGGTTTAAGTTTAGACAATCCTGCTTATATAGCTTCTGGAAAAGTTGTTTCAGCATTTACAAATATACCGTTGGATAGATTATTTATAAAAATAGAAAATTTAAGAGCTTCAGGCGACTCTGATTTAGAAAATTGGCAAAGAATAGCTAGATTTTTAGGTTATTCTGAATGGGATATTAATCCACCTAAGAAAAAATCAAAAAGCAAAAATAAAATGTCTTCAGGAGTTTACGTTCCTAAAAAAACAAAAAGAAAAAAACGAGCAAAAATATGAAAAATTCACCTTTAATGAAAAAAATTAGTGCTGGTTGCAAAGCTGCAGCTAAGAAAAAATTTAAAGTATACCCATCGGCTTATGCTAATATGTGGGCTTCAAAGCAACAAGGTAAAGGTAAATGTTAATGGAATATAAATCACCATTAACCTGTTGGAAAGGTTACAAAAGAAAACCAGGTACAAGTAGATTTTCTAAAGGTAGCTGTGTTAAAAGTAGCGGACCTGCTAAAAAAAGTTGTGGTCCAGTAAAGGGAACTAAAGGTGGTGGAACTAGAAAAGTATGTTTACCTAAAGCTAAAATAGCTAGTATGAGTGCTTCTGAAAGAAAAGCAATTATTAGCGCTAAACAATCGGCTGCTAGTAAAGGTAAATATAAAAGATCTAGTAAAAGTAATGTTAGTGGTACTGCTAGTAAAAATTTAAAAGACTGGGTTAAACAAGACTGGAGACAGGTTGGTGATCCAAGTAAAAAATGTGGAGAGTAAAATGAAAAACAAATTAAAAAAAGTTAGTAAAGAATTAAAAAATGCATCAAAAATGCATAAAAAACAAGCTAGCATTGTAGATAGAATGCTTAAATCTTTAAAAAAATAATATGAAATTATGGAAAATTGTCCTTATTGCGGTAGCTGCTACTGTTATTAGTTGCGGAACCTACACTAAACAACCTGTTGCTAGTCATATAGTTGCAGTAACAATGGAAGGAGATACTATCTTAGTTGCTATAGATAAGATCAGACCTAACATGTATTACAGTTATTATCCTGTGTATAGTAGTTACAATTACTACAGACCCTATTATTATAATCAACCTGAATATCAATTTAGATATTCTGACAATAGAGGATCTAGAGGAAGTAGTGGTGGAAGTAAAAGTGGTGGAGGAAATGTAAAAATTAATCCTAAACCTATAAAACAAACTCCTGATATTATCGTGAGACCTTCAGGTGAAACTTTATTAAAAAAGAAATAATATGAAAAAAGAAGTAGGTGTAGACATTGACGGCGATGGAAAGCCAGATTTAAGTTTAGATTTAAAAACCATTATACTAATAGTAGGTGGTTTAATATCTATTACAATGACATATACCACTTTGACTGAACAAATTCAGTTGAACAAAGCTGGTATCGAAGAAGCTAAAAAATTACCTCCACAAACATCTCATGATCTTATAGATCAAAAGATTTTGTTTTTAGAGGAACATATTAAAGAACAAAATAATCGTTTAGATAAAATAGAGGATAAAATTTATAGAAGATAAACTGGGTCAAAAAAAAATGGGCACCATACCCAAAGATCCTGTAACCAAGAAGGGGAAGTCGCAAGACCTCCCCTTTTTTTGTTATCCGTCACAACTAAGACAGCTTTCATCCATTGCTTGTTCAGCAATATCTCCACGTAATACTGACTCAGTCCGAGTATAGTATAAGGTTTTAATACCTTTCTTCCAAGCTTCAAAATGTACTTTATTAATCCACTTAGGTGTGGCAACACTAGGAAAAGCCAAGTTTAAACTTACACTTTGATCTATATATTGTTGCCTTATACCCGCTTGGTTTATTAATTCTAATTGATTAATCTCTTTAAATGTTTTAAACACATCTTTAGCTGGTATATCATTATAAGGCCCAACCATAACTTTATTAAGCTCTTTTAATCCTTGTACTGATCCTCCGTCTTTAAGAATCTTAGACCACACAGTCTCAGTATTGA